>JAAHTG010000114.1_pt1 | contig 35777 bp, 44 predicted proteins | sample 6116081 | NCBI WGS metagenome assembly JAAHTG01 (sample SAMN13939989, study PRJNA603662) | sponge metagenome | isolation source: marine sponge | host: Mycale hentscheli | place: New Zealand | collected 2005 | reverse complement strand
AAGTAGCTGAAGAAGATGAAGCTGGTGAAGGTGCTGAAGAAGTAGCTGACGAAGTAGCTGAAGAAGATGAAGCTGGTGAAGGTGCTGAAGAAGTAGTTGAAGAAGAAGATCCTGGTGCTGAAAAAGAAGAAGCTGACTTAGAAGAAGTTGGTGATAACTCTAAAGAAGGTGATGTAGATCCTAAAGGTGATATTGGCGAACCTGCTGATGAATTAGAAGATGAAACTAAAGATGTAACTGCAGATGAAGAATCTGAAGAAGCTGAACCTGGTGAATCTGACGAAGAAGCTGAAGGTGAAGATGGAGTACACGATCCATTAGAATCATATAAAAACGAAATCGCTTCTAAATTAGATGCATTAGTTGAGTCTGCACAAATTAAGAACAACGAAAATCCTGCATTCTTAAATATAGTATCTAATAAGGTACAAGAATCTTACAACTCACTAAATGAAGATGCTAAATCTGAAGTTAGAGCTAAAGTTGCAAAGAGATCATTTATGAATGAATCACAGATTAGCGCAATCATTGAAAACGCTGAAGCTGTTGTTGAAGCTAAAAATGCTGAACCATTCTTTATGTCATCTGCACCTGCAGAATATAAAGATAAATTCGAATCTTTAACTGAAGCAAAACAAAACCAAATTAAAGCTCAAGCTAAATACCATACTCTAAATACTGAGTATCAAGTTAGAAACTTCTGGGAAACTAGAGATCTAAGAGAGGTTAAAGTTGACTTAGAAAAGTTAGCGGCAGTTAATGAATCAGCAGTTGCTGAGGAAACTAACAAGCCACTTTACGATGTATCTAACTACGCTGAAGGCTTAAAGAAAAGATTTAAAAAGTAATATATAAAATAATCGACGATAAAAGAGTGACAGAAGCAGAACACTCAAGCAAGTCGAGTTTCAATCGAATAATCGAGAGAAACGTAAAAACCATTAAAAATAATAAAAATCAAAATGGCAAATTTAATTAACGAAGCTGAGATCAGAGGTACTTGGGCTCCTATTATTGAGGAAGCAACAGGGATCAATGAATCTAGCAAACTAGCTTGGATGTCAGAATACTGTCACAATCACAAGCTTTATGAAGACGCAAACATTATGGCGTTAAATCCAGGTATGAACTTAGCTGGTATGGGAGACACAAGTTTTCCAACTGCAAACGGTGTAGGATCAGGTGATAAAGCCCCTACATTATTACCATTAGCAATGCAAGTTGCTGCACAAACTATCGGTTTAGACCTAGTACCTGTTGTACCTATGGCTGGACCAATGGGATTACTATCTTACCTTGACTTCGTATACGAAGGTGGTGCGATCGGTGGTGCTGCTCCTAACTATGCTGACGGTACTGTAGCTCCAACTTACATCAAAGCTAACATCGGCGTTGCTGCTGCTGGTAATGATGTTGCTGCTGGAACTTCAAGAATCGATGGTAAACCAATCATCAAAGTTGTAGATGAATTAGCTGCTGGTGAAGCAACTATTTCTGCTAGATACGCTGGTGCTGAATTAGTAGCTGCTTTAGAAGACCATATTCCTGGTTTCTCTGGTGCTGATGCTAACGGTAACCCAATGTCTAGAGGTGAAGGTGAATCTACAAGAGACAAAGTAATGGGCTTAAGCTTATTCTCAAAAAGCGTTGCTGCTGAAACTTTCCAAGTTGCTGCTGCCGTAACAAGAGAGCAAGTACAAGACCTTAAACAATTCGGTGTTGATGCTGTTGCTCAAGTAGAAGCAGTTTTAACTAACGAATTAACTCAGTCTATTAACAACCACATTCTAAACTCTATGAGAGCTTTAGCTGGTGAAAACCTATTCGGTGCTGGTAATACTTTAGACATCGCTGTTGCAGGTGGTGAAACTAAAGGTGACTCACACAGAAGAATCTTAACTGCAATCTTAGCTGCTGGTAACTTAATCGCGCAAAGAGGTAGAAGAGGTGCTGGTAACTTCGCTGTAGTAGGTGGAAAAGTTGCATCTGCTTTACAAGGTGTTGCTGGTTTCGTAGCTTACCCAATGGCTAACACTGTAAACCAAGTTGCTGGTGCAATTTATCCTTTAGGATCAATCGCTGGTATCAATGTTTACACTGACCCATCAATTTCTTTCGATTCAGTTGAAATCTTAATCGGTAGAAAAGGTGACGGTAACGGACCTGGATTAGTATTCATGCCTTACTTAATGGCTGAATCAGTACAAACTATCGTTGAAGGAACTATGGCTCCTAAAGTAGCTGTAAAATCTAGATACGCATTAGTTGAAGCTGGATTCCACCCAGGAACTCAATATGAGAAATTCTCATTATTAAACTTTGCACTATAATTTATAGTCTAAATTTTATATTAAAGACCCTCTTAATTGAGGGTCTTTTTTTTTGTTGTTTTTTTAGTAAATTAACGGAGATATATAATTTAATTAGTCATTCAAAGAAATTAAAAAAATTACGATATGAAAAAATTTAATCTAAAGAAACCTCTTTCGCTATATGAAGATTTCGCAGCAAGTGATGTTTCAAATCCAAACCAATCAGTTTCACCTGCCGGTAAAACTAAAACATCTTCTATTACAGTTGATAAAGTAGTTGCTACACCAACTGAAACTCCAGAAGTATCAGCAACGATTACTTCAGGTGATAAAGTTAGAGCAGAAATTGTACAAGATGTTGATGCTATTTTAACTAACCTAGAAGCACTTTCTAAGTCAATTACAGAATCTATAAATTTAGAATATGATGAATTTGTTAAAGAATTAACTGAAACTGTTTTAAATGAAGCTGAAGATGGTTTTCTGGCTAAGATTATGAAATCTATTGCATCAGCAAAAGCATACTCTACAGTTATGGGTACTTACCCTGGAATGATGAAGAATTTGTTAAAAGCAGAGATTAATAAAACTAAAAAACTGACAGAGCTTAAAATAAAAGGCGATGAATTTCAAGCCGACAGTATGGAGAAATTAAGTGCAAAATCTAAAGCAGATATTGCTGCAGCACCAAATCTTGCCGCTAAGCAAAAGTTAAGAGCTAAGAGAGATGCATTAAAAGACAAAGCTAAAGCTCAAGGTGACGTGCAACTTAAAACAGCAACGTCCAAGTTAACTCAAAAACTAGATAACGTTATTAGAGATATAAAGGCTAAAATTACAAAAGTAGAAAAAGACAACCCTATTGAATCTGAAGATTTAAAACTTAAATGGGCTGAACAGAAACTAGGAATTGACGACAAGATCGCCATGGAAAAAATTGAAAAGAATGGCGCAATAGAATTGGAATACGCTGATGGTGGAGATAAAGGTGATGAAGTGAAAGAAAGAATCCAAGAAAGGATAAATAAACAAGCCAAAAGACAAGCCGAAGAAACTGAAAAACTAAAGGCTGGAATTTCAGATGATCTTAACGCATATAAGAATAAAGAAGCAAAGGCCGGCGAAAATGACGGCGAGGATGTAAAAGAAGCTAAAACCAAGATTAGAGCATTTATCGATGCCCATTCAGCATATCTTGCTAATCTTCAAGGTACTGATTTTGAATTATTAAAGAAGGAGAAACCAACTGATGAAGAAAAGGCAGAAATTAAAGCTCAAAAGAAAGACAAAATAGAAAGTCGAAAGAAATACAACGAGTTGAAGAACGGTCTTTCAGCAACAACATTTGCTACTGCAGAAGGAACAGATAAAGAGAGTGGTGAAGAAACATTTGATGCTTTTAAGAAAATGACTGAAGAACAACTTGAAAAGTTTGAATCTGAGTTGGATGCAATAAGTACTGACCAGGACTTAGATGATGATAAAAAAGCTAAATCTGCTGAAGATGTAGCTAAAGAAAAATTAGGTGATAATTTCAAAGATTATACTAAGATTACTGATCCAGAAGAAAAAGAAGAAGATACTACTGATGCAGAAGGAAATACTGTGCCTGGTAAAAAGATGTGGACTGACGTTCAGACATTTAAAGGTCTAGACAAAGAAGGTAAAGAGACTGAAGAAGAAGTAATCTACGCTAAGAAAAATGAAAACCAATCTGCAGCAACTGTTGATGGTACAGATATTAACGAAGGTGTTCACGCTAAAATCAAAAAAGCTATGAAAGCGGTTGAAGATGGCGAAACAGTTTACGGTGAAAACGTAAGATTCCCTGGTAGATTTAAAATTGTATCTTTTAATAAAGACGGGTCTATGGCAAATGTTGATTACGAAGATGGTACAGAAGCATTTGATATGGCTGCAATGAATATTGCAATTGATAAATTACAATTTGAATCAGTTGAAATTGAAGAAGCAAAAGAAGAATTACCTAAGAAGATTAAACTCTATGAAGGTATGTCTGTTGCTGATAAATTTAAAGCGTTAATGTAATAAGATTAAAGAGAGCGTTTAGCGTTCTTTTTAGCAAGTTTAAGAAACTCCTCTCGTTCTGCGAGCAGGAGTTTTTTACATTTCTTACGAAACTCAACTGATGATTTAAGTATACGACTATCAATCATAGGAGCCTCTAATACATCATAATATTCTGAGTGTATAAAGTTCTTAAGATCGAAGTTCATAAATTTAGCCTTAATAGGTTTAAGTGAAATAGCACAATACCATTCAACAGTATTATATGAACGTTCTAATCCCTTTTCAGATAGGGCAGTATCAGTTCTCATATCCCAATAAATTTTATTAGAAGTGGTAGATCTGGGTCTTTGCATTTTTAAAACACATTCCATGAATCGATCATCATCAGACCATTTAGCAAGATTCCTATGAGTTATTAGAAACTTTCTTAAGAATCTCGGTAAATACTTTAAGATGATACCATATCTGTTCGCAGGCCAAGGGCCACCAGTCTTTTCAATGCGTATACTCATATACTATATTTATCTATGAAACATTTTAGCCATTTGGCTCTATAACAATTAAACATAATATTGTATGCAATCAATCAACCAGTTATTTACAGAGAAGTATAGACCCTCTACATTAGAACAGCTAATCTTGCCGGATGCTGTAATGAATAAGTTTAAAGATGGACTAGTTCAGAATATGCTCTTAACGGGCTCACCAGGGACAGGTAAGACTTCTTGTGCAAAAGCCATTGTAAATCAGTTTAAACTTCCTTATTTGTACATCAACGCGTCCACAGACACATCTGTTGATGTGATTAGAACTAGAATCACTGATTTTTGTTCAACAGTATCAATTATGGATGAACCTGGTATGTTTAAGGTCGTAATCCTAGATGAGATTGATGGGGTATCTGATCAATTCTTTAAAGCACTTCGTGCTACAATGGAGACTTTCGCATCTAATTCAAGATTTATTGCAACATGTAATTATATTAATAAATTACCAGATCCTATCTTATCTAGATTTGAAGTCATTAATTTTGACTTTGATAAAGAAGAAGAGAATGAACTAACAAAGAAGTATATTCGTAGAGTATATGATATTTGTAAACAAGAGGAGATGACCATTGAGAAAGAAGCTCTAGTAGAATTTGTTAGGCGTAACTTCCCAGATCTAAGATCGACGCTTAACAAACTACAAGGGTATAAAACACAAGGTACTAATAATATTACAGTAAATGATGTAAAACGATTTAACTCAGTCTATAAAGATGTATTTGAATTAGTATTTAATGAGACAGATCCTGCAAAGAACTACCAAATGTTAGTAAGTAATTACTCTAATAGAATAGATGATATATTACAAACATTAGGCGAAGAATTTATAGAATATATACAACAAGAACAATTGCAATCCGTTAAGCATATCCCACAGATCATTATTTCTGTAGCTAAACACCAAGCGCAAAGAGTTCATGTAATAGATCCCGTAATTACAATGTTAAGTTGTATATACGAGATACAAGGAATAATTAAAAGCTAAAATAAGTGTTAAATAATTTTTCTATGTCAGATATTTTTCGTATATTGTACATAGATATTAAAGAAATAAAAGTATGAAAGTGGGAAAGCACACACTCTTAATCGACGGTAACTATTTTGTATTTAGTCGCCTTTTCGTTTTACCTAAACCAAAACAAGGTAAACTATTAGATGATGATAAGCAAAAAGCGCAGTTTATGCGTAAACTGTCTATTGACTTCGCATCAGAAATGCGTAAATTAAAAATGTTTGTAGATGATGTAGTTCTTGCAGTAGACTCTAAGTCATGGCGTAAAGATCTATTTCCTAGTGCACAATATAAAGGTACTCGTAAACAAAACAGTAACGTTGATTGGACCGCAGTCTATGCAGTCTATGAAGAATTTCAAAAGATCGTAGCTAGTAAAGGCGTAACAGTACATCAAGTACAAGGCGCCGAAGCAGATGATGTTATTTTTGGATGGTCAGCAGCTCTTAATGCTAGAGGTAAATCATGTATTGTATGGTCAGGTGATAGAGATCTTATTCAATTAGTTAACTATTCAGAAACTAACGATGCACATACGCTATGGTATTACAATACTAAAAAGACCCTTTATGCTTATGAAGGTTTTAGTAAAGATATGGAAACATCAGCTTCAAAGGATATGACAGGTGACGATATGTTATTCAATATGGGTGGACAACACATGTTGCGTGATGATTATCAAAGAGATATTCTTGACTGGGTTAAGGCTAATAAAATCAGTATTGTAGAAGTCGATTGTGACGAGTTTATATTTAAGAAGATATTAACAGGTGATAAATCAGATAATATTCCATCTGTAGTTACATGGCAGAAAGAAATGAAGAATGGCAAGTTACGTAACTATGCTATTACTGATAAAACTGCAGAAAGTATTTGGAATCAATATATTAAAGAATATAAAGATTTTACAATTGATTTCTTATTCTCATCAGAAGCTAAAGATATTTTATCAGATATTATCTATAGAGTAGTTGGACATAGTTCTTTAACTCTAATTAAAACTAATCTTACTCAAAATATAGCTCTAATGCTATTACACAATAAGACTATTCCAGATCCAATTCAAAAAGCTATTTATGCTGCAATTGAAGCAGATTGGGAAGGTGCAATAGAATCTAGAGAATCTATTATGGAAATGGATAAAATCTTAGAAGGAACTGATTGGCTAGAAGGAGCTAAGAAAAATAACTTTGCACCAGATCCTTTTGCAGGCATGGATATACCAAAAGAGGATAAAAAGTCTCCAATGAAGCTGGTAGGTAAGAAAACAAAAACAGTTAAGAAAGATCCAACTAAAAAATTATTCTAATATATGACACTAACTGATTATATTCAAATAGAAGAAATATTAGCAGAGGCAAATGCACATGGTTTAAAGTCAGAAGTAATAGATTTGGCTTCTAAAATAGAATCTCTCCATGACATGTCAAAAGTAGATGCATATCAACATGCATATAATACAGTCATAGGGTAAACTTTGCCCGATAAGAACATATAACTAACATGCTAGACGATACTAAACTGTTCGACTTTGTAAAGATAATGTTTACAAAGAAAGACCAATATAAGAAAATAAAACAACATACTAAAAAGCGACATCATTTTATGATAAACCGTTTTATGTCTATTAAATATCCTGCAAATGCACAGATGTTTAATATAAATGGCATTAATGGTGGTAGTGTAGTTGAGTGCTGGTCAGTAGTTGCCTCTAGATTTCAATCTGTGCCAAGGTGGTTTTATACTAAAACTAAAAAAGCTAAGAAAAATACGCCTGATAAATATAATCCAAGCGAAAGAGCTGTGGAGATTTACATGGATAAAAATGAAATCGGCAATAGAGAATTTAATGAATTAAAACTATTTGTTAAAGAAGCTTTATATTCCGATTTAAAAAAAATTGAAGATCAAATAGAGGTATATGCAGCAGGCAAATGATATTTTTACAGAAATTATAGATATTACACTCTATAAGTATAACTCTATAGATTTAAAACTATGGGGTATTATTAGTAGAGATACTAAATCTAGACAAATGACATCTAATAGTTATTTAGTTGGCAAAGATCGTATGGAACAATATTTAAATAAAAAGTTTCAGGATGAGGTAAATAGATTTAGTACAGTAAGCGACATTAATATACACAAAGAGGCTACATCAATTTATTTTATATGGCAGATATTTCAATCCATGCCAAATTTAACATATATTAGAGTAAATCTTAATACAAATTCTAGCTATAATAGAATTGTAAAAGTAGATCAAGTAAAGACTATTAAATACGATATTAAAACATTAAGAGGTTCTATGCGAATGTTTGATCTATTTACTGAGATACATGAACTTAAGTTAGCCAATGTTATTTTAATAAAAGCAGGTCTATTTGAAGAGAATGAAAAGTTTAAAATATTTAAATTAAGAGATTTTCTAAGGGCTTTAGACTTATTTCAGGCAGAAAATAATACTGTTGAAGTATTAGGAGTAACTAACACATTTATACAATCTTTAGAACACCATGAGGGAGATAATCCTGAAATGCTTTTAATCACTGATTGGGAGTCAGATATATAATAAAAAATAGAAGCATAGCTTCTTTAATTAATGGCAGTAACAAATTTTACAGCAGACGCAATCGGAGACTATTTCTTCGCAAAACTACAAGAACCTTACGTAGACGTAAAAAAGGTTCTAAACTATTCTATTCTATATGGTGTTAATTCACCAACTAGTATTGGAACACTACAATTAACTGCTGGATCTAAAACAATTGTCGGTTCTAATACGGCCTGGGATCTTACACCAGGTGATCAGTTTATTGTAGGTTCTCAAACCTTTACTGTAGATACTATTGTAGCAAATACAATTACTACAATAGAAGATGCTACATTCACTGCCGCGGCTGCAAAATGGTATTTAACTCCAGATGATAATAATAATTTTACTTTTGAATATAGATGGTCGCAAAATGCAGTAGAAAGTGATGGTGGTGAAATGTCCCCATTAAAACCATTAGGAAATGGGTTAATGACCTATGGACCAGTTAATTTAGATTTTGATCCATTAAAACCACTATGGATAGATGTTAAAGCTGAAGTAAATAGATTATCTTTATTACATACAGTTAGCCTTTTAGCAGTTACATTTGAATTAGAAACAGAAGCAGGAACTATTCAATCATGTCCACAATTATGTGTAGATTGCGACGATCCTTATGTTGCAGGATGTACTAATATTGTAATTGATTGTTCAGATCCAATATATGACCCGTATAACTTAAGTAAGCCAACAGCAATTTATTCTGAAATAAGTGAATTGGCTTCAGAGATGTGGGGACATAATACAAAGTATTTTAGAGTAGAACCTGATAAAAGATCTAAAGATGTTGTATTAATGGAGTACTCTTTATACAATGTAAAAGATATGTCAGATCTTAAAATTGTCGTTCCAGATAATGCAATGCCAACTAGAGAGTTTACATACGATATTTTTGGTATGGGCTTTGAAGATTTTGAAATCCATATTACAAAGGGACAAATGGAAAAAGCATTTGGTACTAATATTGCTCCAAGACCGAGAGATTATATGTATATTCCAATAATGAATAGAATGTATGAAGTAAGTTCAGTTAGTTTTGCTGATGAATTTAATCAATCTATGACCTACTGGAGAGTAATGTTAAAGAAGTACGAAGAGAGAACTTCTACAATAACTGGAGATGATGCAGCCGGAACTGCAATAGACCAAACATTAGATGATCTTTATACCGGAGTTGAAGAAGTATTTGGAGAAGAAATCCAAGATGAGTATAAACAATCGACTAAACCAGAACAATATCAAACAATGTTCTCAGAGGTCGGTGATGGTATTAGAGAAAGAATTCACAATGGTTTAACTATTAGCGATAACGCATTAAGAAATAAATGGACTATTATTAGTAAAAATAGTTACGATTTAGAATCTGTAAAAGATTTAGGTATTGAATGTTTAGTATATAAGAAATTCTCTCAATTATCGGTAGAAGATAACCTTGCATTTTCTGCATGGTTTAAACCAAACTTTACTAATGCTACAGCAGAACAAACAATATTTGACGGAAAAACTGGCCAGAAGGGGCTTAAATTAACCGTAAATAAAACACATATTAAGGCTTATATAAACGATACCACATTAACATATCCGTTTACAGTACAACCAACGAATGGAGAATGGTATGGTCTTGTCTATAACTTAAATAATACCTATTTAAATACATCTGCAAATGTATATCAATTAAATCCTAAGAGTAATGCATTGACCGCGATGTCAGTTTCAGATACATTAATAAACGTAATGGATCAAAATTTTGAACTAGGTAGTAAGCAGGGCTGGATCACATCTGAAAAATGGTCTTTAATGCCTGCTAAATTAGAAATGACAAATATTAGATTATACACTAAGATTATTGGTAAAGATCAGCACACTAATATGTTACAGCAATATATTGTTAGAGATAATAGACTAGCACATATCATTGATAATGCAATTCCTTCAATACAATTAAGAAGATACAACCAAAATAGGTAACAAAAATAGATTAAATTTGTTACAGTATTTTCTAGATATATATTATATAATATCATATTATGAGCGATAAGAAAAAAACAATAGCTGAACAGGCAGACGATATTAGGAAAGAACTAGACGATTTAATTGGAGATAGCCCTCTTGACGTTGAAAACGATCCTAAGGATTTACCTATTCAAGCTAAACCTACGGCCATGGCGCCATTGGTTAATTATACAGAATTAAAGTCTGGTGCAACTAAGAAAGCACAAAAGACTATTACAGCCTTGATGAAATTTTATCTCGATGCGGATATTATTGAAAAAGATGAATATATCGCTGCTAAAAAACAAATGGATGAGATGACAATGTCCTCTTTAATCTATCAATTAAATGCTGGTGAAAAAGCTCTAACTACTCTATTAGAAACAATTGACTCTGGTGAATTAGCTCCAAGAATGTTTGAGGTACTTGCAACACTACAGAAATCAATGTTAGATATTATTAAATCTCAGACGATGTATTTAATGGCTGCTGAAGAGGGAACAAAAAGAATTGCTAGAGATTTAGAGATATATCAACAAAGAGCAAATCAATCAGAGATTGAAGGTGCTGGTGGAGATGTTGGTAATAAGAATATTCAAAGAGGTACAAAAGACTTAATGGCTGCAATTCAAGCAGGAATTCATGGAGCGTCCGAAGAAGATATTGAAGACGTAGAACCAACAGAAGAATAATATATGTCAGACGGAATAGGAGATAATAAATGGATTCCTAAAGCAGAGGGTGATGCCACATCTGCAGATAGGATTGTTTGGTCTACCAGGCAAATCAACGACTTGTTGGTTGCTATGGACCAGGGTTATCGTCCTAAGATTAAGTTACCATTCTACGAGGGTAGACAATTTCTAAAGAAGGGTAATATAGTATTTGAATATACCGATGAGGAAATCACCGAGTTAGCTAGATGCGCCAAGGACATTGTCTATTTTGCAGAGAAGTATGCAGTAGTAATGACAGATGAAGGTATTCAACAAGTAAAGCTGAGAGATTATCAGAAGACGATGTTGAGGAATTTCCAGAATGATAGATTTAATATTGTTCTTGCTGCTCGACAAATGGGTAAAACAGTAACAGCCTCTATTTTTAATGCATGGTATGTTACTTTTAATATGGATAAGAATACTCTGCTACTTGCAAATAAATCTGATTCAACAAAAGAAATTATTGATAAAGCCAAAACAGTAATCGAGAACTTACCGTTCTTTATGAAACCTGGTATTATTAAATATGATGTCATGAATGTGAGATGTGATAATGGTTGTCGACTAATAGGACAATCAACCACAGCAAAATCGGGTATTGGTTTTACAATCCATAACTTATACCTAGATGAGTTTGCCCACGTCCATCCATCGATAGCTGATTCTTTCTATGAGAATGTATATCCTACATTATCCTCGTCGAAAGTCTCAAGAATAACAATTACATCTACGCCAAATGGATTTAATAAGTTCTATCAAATATATGCAGCAGCAGATCGTGGTGATAATGAATACCTAGCAACAAGAATAGATTGGTGGCAACATCCAGATAGAGATGAAGCCTGGTATGAAAGAGAATTAGCGAATCTAGGTTCGATAGAAGCATTTAATAAACAGTATGGTAATGAGTTCGTCAGTTCATCTAACCTCTTATTAGACCCAGTCGATATGAAGAAGATGAGAAAGAGAATGAAGCCCTATGTTTATCATGACTTTGATGAGTTTGACTATATTAGTATTGATACAAAAGGTTTCTTAGAATGGGATCCTAACTTTGATATTGATACATGTAAAGATACTGAAAACTTTTGGTTATTCTCAGTAGATATTGCAGAGGGTAACGGTGGTGATTCTTCAGTGATTAACATTTTTAAAGTTGCTCCTATGAATGCCGAGGAAATTAAAAACGTTATTAATCCAGGTGCGATGTATGACTTTTTTAAATTTGAGCAAGTTGCTAGATTTAAATCTAATGAACATGTGATCGAAGACTTCGCAAAAGTACTTTACACATTAGCAGTTGATATATTTAACTCTGAAAACGTAAAAATGATCGTTGAATATAATACTTATGGTACGGTACTATTCCAGTATCTAAGAAGTATATTTCCACAAAGAAATGATTTCGACGATGAAATGATAGTAAAATTTAGACATAGACACGATGCAAAGACGATAAAACCTGGAATAAAACTAAAATCTGACAATAAAGCGATATTCTGTCAGAATTTTGCAAAATTGTATAAGATAAATAGAATAGATTTAACTGATGAAGTTACAGTGACCGAGGCATCCTTATTTGGTACTTTACCAAACGGTAGTTATGGCGCTCAAATGGGGAATGATGATGTTATTATGACATGTATTACTGCAACTGAATTTTTTAATACAACGGATTATGCAGATTTCATTGAGGAGATCTTAGATTTCATAGATCCTGCGGTTCACGACGAGATGGAAAGCATCTTATATAAGGACAGTGACCAGCAAGGAGATTTACAATATGATATTTATGACCTACTTAAATAAATTTGCAAAAAGACAAGGATATATAATAAAAGAATTAAAAAATAACAACTAAACGATTATGGCATTAAGTCCTCAATTACTACAGTTCAAAAGCTCAGGCGTATATCGCTTAGAGTTTGACAAATCACAAACCGTGAACATCCCTGCTGAAACTATTAGATTAGTTGTAGGTAGATCTAACAAAGGTCCTTACAATACTCCAGTATTAGTAGAAGATGTTGAACAATTTAAACAAGTTTTCGGTGGTATTGATAAGTCACTAGAAAAGAAAAATATGTTCTTCCACAGATCAGCTATTGAAGCTTTATCTAGAGGACCAATTTTAGCATTAAACTTAACTAAAGATGATGAAGCTGATAAAGTATCAGTATTCTCTCCAGCAACTAACTCTTCTGCGGAAGGTTTATCTGCTAACTCAATTCAGTCATCTGAAGCACTAGCTAAGAAATTTAGCGATGTATTCGATACTGACAAGTTTTGGAACCCTTCTGATGAAAAGTTATTAACTGCTGTTTCAGAAGATACTAACCACGGAATCTCTTTCGTAAACATTAAACAAGACCCAATTACAATTATCATCAGACAAGCTGCTGATACTAGAGGTTTTGAATTAACTGCAAGAGAGTGGTATGGTGAAGCTAACATTCCAGAAGGTGTTGAAGCTGATGAATATGTATCAGACTACTTAGTAGATGTATTTGTATTCAAAGGTAAATTTGACGCTGCTGAATTAAATAATGACCCTAACTACGGTGACTTCTTTGATGCTGATGGTTTATTAAAGGCAAAATTTGCTCAATTCGCTGGATTAAGAGAAGTAACTCTTTTAGCACAATATAATGGATTATCTTTAATTCCTGAATTTATTGATGCTGAAGGTAATCAAATGTACATCGAGACTCTAATTAATATGGAGGCTAGAAGAACAGGTTTATTCTGTGCTGTACAAGAAGATGCACTTCCACAAATCGATTTAATCGGTAATGGATTTGACATCTACCAAGATTACGAAGTTTTATCACATAAAGTAAATCAAGAAAAAACAAGTTCTATTGTTGATTTAACTCAATATAATGGTATTGTTTCAGTTGATGGAGCAGTATTAACTATCGAAGGTAGTGCAACAGCTGCAGGGCTGTTACCAGAAATTTCTGATGCAAAATACTTAAAAAGCCTTGTTGCTGGAGAGTATGTTAAAATAGACACAATAGAAGATGTTGCAGGTAGTGTAGTTATTACAGCATTAGGTAATATCTCTAAATCTTACGAGAAATTTGAAACAGGGGCTTCTGCTACATGGCAATCCCCAACATCAATCTTAGTTGATGCTAACGGTAACCTAGTAATTAACGATGCACCATTTGCTTACGGTATTTTACAAACTGGAGGTAATTCCTTCTTATTATCAGAAAATGCTGGAGAATATGCAGCAATCAATACTATCGACGTAGATAACGTTACAGGTGTTGTAACTATATCTCCTGTAGGTAATGTTGGATTTAGCTCTGATTATGCAAATGCACAAGCAACAGAATTAGCAGTATACCAAAAGAAAATTAACAATCAGTTTGATATTTGGACATTATCTGCAAATGATAGAACAGAGATGTTCCCTACACTAGCTGGTGGTTGGGAATGGACTGCAAACGGTGCTGGTGTATTTACTTATTCTTACCAAGGAGTTGGCGTATTAAACGCAAACATTAAAGTAGGAATGTATATCCCAGGTGATGGTGGAAAACTATCTAGAATTAAAGCAATCCGAAAAACTTTCTTGAATGATGTAACTTATTATAGATTTGAAACTCATAGAGTAGTTTCTTCTAGACCAGGTTATGCACTTAAGAGATATGAAGATGCTTCTGGATTCTATAAAACGTTCCCATTAGCTGGAGCAACTCAAACTGAAAAGGGTATTTTAGAATTACTAACAGCAATTAAGCCAGGAACTGGTTTAGGTAACGCTTTAGTAGACAAAGACAATATTACATTTAGATATGTAGTTGATACATTTGGTTCTTTAGAGAACGGAACAATCTTAAATAAGGGAGAATTATCATTCTTATGTAAAGAAAGACAAAATGCAGCAGCAATTCTTAACGCACCAATGGTGAAAGAACTTAAAGCAGCAACTAACCCAACGTTTAAAGACTCATTTGCTCCTTATGGATTTAATGTAAGTCACGTTGCAACAGGAGGTAACTTAGATACTAACCCAACATCTCTTTACACATTACCAGCGATCAATGAAGGTGCGAGTTACGCATTCTATTACGGTCCTGGTCTTAATGTAATTGAGAATGGAAGAACTAAGGTAATTCCACCAGCAGCTTACGTATCAAACAACTATATTGACAAATATTTAGATGCATTACCATGGTCAATCATCGCAGGTCCAAGAAGAGGAGTTGTAGGTGGAACTGGAGTACAATCTTTAGAGTTCTCATTTGATAAGAATGATAGAGATATTCTTGAGCCATTTGGTTACAACCCAATCGTATTCGAAAGAGGCGTAGGTTTAACTATTAAAGGTAACAAGACTGCACAACAAGGAGTTCAATCAGCATTATCTTCAGCTCACGTAAGAGAGGTATTAATTTACATCGAAGATGGTCTTGCAGAAATCCTTAAGAACTACCTATTTGAATTCAATAGCGCTCAAACTAGATTAGAGATTAAAACTTTAGCTGATAACTTTATGGAATCAGTGAAGAAAGATGGTGGTGTATACGACTATAAGAATATCATGGATGGCTCAAACAACACGTCTGAAGTTATCGATAACAACATGGGAATCTTAGATACATTCGTAGAACCAGTTAAAGGTCTTGAAATCTTAGTATCGAGAGTAACAGTATTAAATACAGGTGAAATCGCAACAGGTAACTTTGCATAAGAAAACAACGATATATAAATAAAATAAGAAATTAAAGATATGGCTTTACCACATTATTCAGAGGACCAAACTAGCAAGAAGGGAAGAAACTTCGAGCCAGTTCAAGCTAACCTATTCGAGGTAACAATTTTACCACCGGATGGCGTTGCAGGGCAAGAGTTCCTTTTACAACACGTTAATTCAATTAGTGGATTAGATACTATGGCTCCTGCAGTAGATGCAATCGGACAGAAATACAAGTTCTCCGATAGATCTTACGCTGGTATGCCTGGTGCAACTGCAATAGATATTACAGTTAGCTTCTCGCTTAACTTAAATGATTCTAACCAAGCGTACTTATATAAAACATTAAGACAATGGTATAGAGCTCAATATAATCCAGAAACTGGAGAAATGGGTCTTAAAAAGAATTATGTTGGTACGATTGTTATTGTACAATTTAATAGAGAAGGTGATATTTACAGAAAAATTACTTTAGATGATTGTTTCATCACTTCAGGTGTAAACCTTGTTGGTGAACTTAACTACGAGTCAGCAGACGCAGTAGCATTAGAAGTAGGTTGGAAGTGTGATACTTTTTCAGAAGAAGTAAACTAATTTAATAACTTAAGTATAAAAGAACGTGTCTAAACAACACGTTCTTTTTTTAACTTTGAAAAACATAATATAATATTCAGTTAATAAGAGATTATGAGTGATAAACTAACAAAAAAATTACAAGTACTACTTACCGAAGAGGAAGTTAGGGAAGTAAATAGGATTATTCTGAACGATGCTTTGGATAATGAGACTCGTCCCATATCCGTTAGCGGGTTCATAAGAAATCTAATTAAAGACGAACTAAGTAAAAGAAGTGTAGAGCAGAGATCCTACATTAAACAAAATCTTAAAAACCTAAAAAGTAAATAAAATGGCAAAAGACAAAAACAAAATGAGTTCCGAAGAAGCAGCAATGGCTAAAGCTTTGGAAGCTAAAGATGGTATTAACAACCCAAAGGTTGAGTCGAACGAAGCTCCTGCTCAAAATATTGAAGCAGCAGTGGATTCTTCTGGTCTAGGTAGAGTTAATATGGCAAATTTTACACCAGAAAAGGCACAATCTTCTGATAGTGCATTAGGGTGGCATGTATTAGATCAAGTTACTTTACCTTCAATGGGTAAATTCTATCCGGCTGATAGTGTAATTAAAATCAGATCTGCGAGAGCTGCTGAGATTAGACACTTTTCTACAATGGATGAGAATAACTACATTGATATGGAAGAGAAATTAAATTCAATTGTTGAATCATGTGCACAAATGACTGCTGGTAATAAAAGATTATCTTACAAAGATATTTTAGAAGAAGATAGAATTGTTCTATTACTTTCTATTAGAGACCTTACTTTTCCAGAACCAGAAAACAAACTTATGTTAGCTGGTAAATCAGAAAAGTCTAAAAAGAAGCAGGATGTTGAATTATCAGTTAAAAACCTAGTACCTTCTATTATCGATGATGAAATAGAAAGATATTACGATGATAAAAAGAGAACGTATGTTATTAAAACACGTTCTGCTGGTGACATTGTTATGAGACCACCAACAATTGGTGTTATGCAAGAAGTTACTCAATATCTAAAGGATCGTAATGAAAAAGAACTAGATTTTGATAAAGCATTTATTCAAGTATTACCTTATATACAAGGAGACTGGAGAACTTTAAGTCTAACAAAAATATTTCAATTAGAAATAGACTATAAAGCCTGGGATCAAAAAAAGTTTATGATTGTATATAGATTGGCTGAAAGAATGAGAATTGGTGTTCAAGCAACACTAGAAACTACCGTAGACGGAGAGTTGGTGAAAGCCCCTCTTGAGTTCCCAGGTGGCATCAAAAGTCTTTTCATTATTTCAGATCTCGCTGGAGAATTACTTTAAGACAAAGTTCTACCTGGGTATACATCTTAGGATGCAGCCTTCAGAGATCGAAAACATGTACTACTACGAATATTGGTATTATGTCAAGAATCTGTCGGAGTACATCAAGAATAAGAATAAACAACAAACGGATCAACAAGAACAGGCCAACGATCAACAGAGCGCAATGAGTTCTAAGTATAAAACGCCTTCGATGCCCAAGATCCCCTCTATGAAAACGCCATCGTTTAAGATGCCGAAAATGTAGAGATATATAATAAGAGTGAGGGGTATGTTTTCCTAAGCATACCCCTTTTCTATAAAAATAATAAGTAGTTACATGCCTAAAAAGGATTTTTTGTCATCCGCGTTTGATAAGTTTAGTGATAAACAGGGTGGTATTTTAAACGAAATTAGTGCAAATACACTTGTTGTCGCAGAAACCTTTGAAGAAGGCGGAGAGATATTTGATAGAATCGACCGAATGGTTGAGGCTATTGAGACTATTGTTGAAAGTACAAAATCCGGAAAGGGCGGTATACAAGAAGCTATTGTATTAAATTTAGTAGCACCAACACTTAAACCTATTGGTTTAGGTATGGGCTTTATTATTGATGCGTTAAATCAGGCCGAGAGTGCTGAAGATTTAACGTCAAAATTCGGCGCGCTTAACGCTGGATTAGTAGTATTAGGAGATATAGGTAAATCTATATTAATGTTTGCTGCAACAATGGTAATAGGAATACCAATCTTAATGATCGCAGCAGTTACCGCCCCAGTCTGGGTTGGTGGTATTTTTGTTATTATACAGGGTATTAAAATGGCAACTCAGGGCCTAGAAGAAGGCGAGTTGGATAAATTAATAATACTACATGCAATTGGTATCTCAATTATGAGGTTTGGCCTAATGATGGCCGCAATGGTGTTGATAGCACCGATCGCAATTATCGGTATGTTATTTACAGTGCCACTGATCTTAGGTGTTGTCGCAATGGCAAAGTATATAGAAGAACATTTAGGTAAAGATGCTATAGAGAACTTTAGAAGTTTTAATGAAGCGATGGTAATGTTAGGCCTAGGTTTATTAGCTATAGGACTTTCTTTAGCATTTATGGGCGTTTTCTACGCACAGGTCTTTACGGGACTTGCAGTTGCAGCAGGAATTATTTTAGGCCTAGGTCTTTTATTTATGATATGGGATAAAGGATTTGGAATAGATCAAACAAAAGCAGAAGGTTATGCAAAGGCATTAGCATTCTTAGGTCTTGGTTTAATTGGTATTGCATTAGGCTTAATGTTAATGAACGCATTTGCTGGAGCAATCATGAAAGGTTTAGGGGTAGCAGCACTTGTATTAGTAGTACTAGGTGGTGTGTTCTGGCTATTTGAGTATATGGGAATTAGTAAATCTATTAAGAAGACATCAGCGGGCTTAATCTTAGCTGCAGGTGCAATCTTAGCTCTTTCTGTAGCATTAGCTATTGCTAATTTAATAATGCCAGGTTTCATGGAAACTCTAGGAATACTAATGGTTGTTGGAGCTGTTGGATTAACATTCTATGTAATGGGTAAGCAATTAGGTAATATAGTTAAAGGTGGAATCGCAATAGTGGTTATGGCAATAGGTCTTTTCGCGTTAGCAGTAGGTATTGGATTTATGAGATTAGCATTACCTTCAATTGAAGATGGATTAGGGATGCTATTATTAATAGGTGGTTTAGGTGTAGTATTTGGGGTAATAGGATTAGTAGCAGCAAATGTGGCACTTGGAGCTGCTTCTATGATACTTGCAGGAGTAGCATTAATAGTAATTGGTTTAGGTGTAATGGCAATGATGGCATCATTACCTACCGTTCCAGAAGGTCTTGGTATGATAGCCTTAATTCTTGGGCTAGGTGTTGTATTTGGTGTTGCCGGTTTAGCGGCCGCATTTATAGCATTAGGTGCAGCATCTATGATTGTTGCCGGTGTCGCGTTAATCATTATAGGAGCTGGTGTAGCAGTCATGGCAGCAGCTACTAAAGATGTTACAATGGATCAAGTTCTTGTAATGGGGGCAATTATAGGTGGTATCGGTGTTGCAATGGCAGCTGCTGGTTTAGTATCACCTTTAATATTATTAGGTTCTGTCGCAATGACTGCAGCAGGTGTTGCAGTATTAGCAATCTCTGTAGGTATGGGAGCTCTAGCATTACTTGACTTTAGTAAATTAGGTACTATTTCTGAAAAAGGTAATAAGGCATTTAACTGGTCTGGTGAAAAAGGCTTCTTTGGTGGTAAGAAAACTAACTTTGAAACAGCAATGGATGCCATCGCAGATGGTATGGCATTAGGACCATTAGCAATTATAGGTATTATGGCAGGTGCGCCAACCTTAATTTTAGCAGGAGCTGCATTAACAGGTATTGCATTAGGACTTAGGGTATTTACAGCAGTTATAGGAGATGTTGATTTACCTAAATTAAGTGATAATGTAAAAATGATCGTTGCCGGTCTAGCAGATACATTTGCCGATGTTGGTAGAAAATATCCAGGCGGTGGTGGTGGAATTCTAGCTGCTTTAACTGGAAGCGGTGGTGATAAATCAGTCGTAGCACAAGGTATTTCTGCAGTTGGTGGAATGGGTAAAGCACTTACTGGTATTGCAAAAGGAGTTCAAGCGATGGCAATGCTTAAATTCCCAACAGGATTTGATAAAGAAGGTAATCCAACAGGATTTGAAACTATAGATTTAACAAGCGCAGTACCAAACTTAATTGCCAATACTAAATTAATAGTAACAGGTTTAAGTTCTGCATTTGCAGAAGTTGGAGAATCTAGTGCTGCTCAAGGTAGTTCATGGTTTAGTTCTTCTTCTTATGAAAAGGGTATTGAGGTTGTTAAGAAAATGGGTACTCCTCTATTTAACTTAGCAAAAGGCGTACAGTCTATGGCAATGCTTAAATTCCCAACAGGATTTGACAAAGACGGTAATGCCACAGGATATAAATCAATTGGAGATGTAGATACTCTAGTTGCTAAACTTTCTAAGAATACTAAAGCACTTATTATAGGTTTAGCTGGTGTATTTGAAGAGGTTGGTAAATCAGGAGTCGGTGGTGACGGTGGATGGTTCTCTGCTTCTAGTTTTGAAAAAGGCGCTGAAATTGCACTTGCATTAGCAGATCCTTATTCTTCATTAGCAGACGCAGTTGAATCAGTTACTAAAATTACATCTTCTATTTCAGATGCAGGAGAAGTTAGAGAGAAAGTAACTTCTATGATAGAAGCTATTACTGGAACTGGAGATAAAGATGTAGATTTAAATGCTAAAAAGAATTTAATTTCAGTTATTGGAAGCACTTATGAAAAACTAGGTGTTGCAATTCCTTTAATCGTCGATGCAATTACTAAATTTACGGTTGAAAAAGGTCAAGCATTTGCATCTATTTTTGGTGGTGAAACTCCACCTGAAATGTTTGAAGCAAAAAACAAAATGCTTAAAACTTTAGCAACATCCTATATGAGAATGGCAGTAGCTATTCCAATGATTGTTGGAGCAGTTAATACTGTAGAGGCCGAGCCTATGAATGAGTTTACTAAACTCTATGGTGGTATTACTAACGATATGGAAGTAATTGCAGCTAAAACTACTTTATTTGAAACAGTTGGTACAGCTTATCAAAAAATAGGAAGCGCTGCACCTCAAATTGCTAGTGCAGTTGCAGGTACTGATTTAGAACAAATGCAGGGATGGACTAATATGTTTGTCGGTGATGTTGGATTTATGAGACCAATTGCAGGCTATAATGCACAAACAGAACTTTGGCATACAATTGGAAATACTCTTACAACAGGAGCTAGTTCATTCCCTCAGATCTCAGAAGGAATTAATGCAGTAGACTATAATAAATTAGTAGAATCTAGAAGAATGTTTGAAGCTCTTGGAGTTCTTGCAGAAGGCGGTGAACCTTCAGATATACTTGCAGCAATGGGAGAATCTTTAGAAATTGCAATGCAACGTCTAGCAGATATTCTAATGGAATTCCAAGACTCAGTCGGAGATGCTCAAGCAGGTCAAGAAGGTATGTTAGAGAAAATGATGAGCATACCAGGTAAAATAGTTAGTGGAGCAGTTAATGGCTTTACTGGCGGAGGCGGCGATGCAGATACTGCACGAGCAATTGCTAGCTTAAGGAATACATTGGTAAAATCCGGTATTAAAGTCAGTAACATTTCAGAGTTAGATAGATAGTCTTCATAAACTATTTCTAAAATACTGATATAAGTATTAAACAGATTAATTTATGATAACCAGTACAACTTCACATTACAAAAGTTCAACTATTAATTCGGCAACATACGACGTTACAGATAAAACCCTAACCGTGGTTTTTAAATGGGCAACTTATGTCTATGAAGCTGTAGATATAGAAACATGGAATAAATTTAATCTAGCAGATTCTCAAGGTAAAGCACTTAATGAGTTTATTAAAGGTGAATTTGAGTATGCTAAATATGAAGAAAAGACTATTAAATCTGAACCTAGTGGTTTAGTTAAAAATATCACAGCTCCAGGTAGTCTATTAGATGAGCTACCACCTGCTGATTACCAATTAGATAATTAATATTATGACAAAGGCAAGTATTGTACAAAGACTATTAGATAAAAAGAAAATCACAGCAGAAGAAGCCGTAATTTTACTTCAAACAGATACTTATATTCCTCCTTCATATCCAATGTATACTCCTAATCCATACTACGACACTCCTAATACAACACCTCCCCCAGTATGGTATTCAACAGATACTCTTAATACCCCTCCAGTAGGTAATAGCTGGGAGTATAAAGATACCAAATTTACCCCTCCTACAGAAAACTAAATTTCAAATAAATTTTCTAATGAAAAAGTCGAGCAAGCCAGAGAAGGCCCAAGACGAAGGCGATGACCGCCAACAAAAGTTGCAGTTTAAAAAGAAAAAACAACGCAACCAGGAACCTAGAATTAATTTTAAAAATATTAGATCTATGAAAGATCTAGAAGATTATGAAGATGAATATAATTTCTGATAAACCACTCATATTAGATTATTCTAATTTAAGCGAAGTAGGTTTTATACACATGCACATCTCATCCATTTTAAAGGATTCTAATGATATGTCAAAGGGAGTTAACGGATTATGCAGGGCAGGCGCGTTTGGCCGACTGGCACATATCTTACAGCTAGCTGGAGCACCTGAACCTATTATTCTTAATGTTATTAATGACCCGGAAGCAGAATTAACTTATGAGCTTGCTTAAACCGCAACAACCAGTTCTTATATTTTGGGAAGATTCGTGGAATTATACCCAAGCGGATATAAAAGATAACGATAGTGAAACAATTATACCCAAAAAGGTATAACTATTAAATTCACACTACTATGCCAGAGTTAGCAGAACTCAAATTTACAGCAGATTACGTTAATCAAGTTTCGGAAGGAATGAAATATGTAAGAGTGGAGAAGAATCCAGTCCACAAATGCGAAGATCTAGATATTCCATTTAAGTCTTTTAAGATTAAAGCAAAATCAAAAGGTAAAGAAATGGTACTTTACTTTCTAGATAATCATTCAGACAAATTTATTACAGCTAGAATCACGATGGGTATGTCAGGTCATTTTAAAGTGACTAATACCGGCGACGAAGTAAAACATTCACACCTTAAATTTTATCGTAAAGACGGAACTACATTATCATTTGTAGATGTTAGACGTTTTGGTAAATGGAAGCAAGGACTAACTTGGTCAGATGGTAGGGGTCCAGATCCAACAACAGAATATAAAGCATTTTGGGATAATGTCATGACTAACTTGACTAAACTTAAGAAGCCACTATATGAAATGCTAATGGACCAAAAATATTTCAATGGTATTGGCAACTATCTAAGAGCAGAGATAATTTATAGAGCTGGTGATGTAGATCCATTCCTACCAGCAGGTATGCAATTTGCAAGATACCCTAAGCTCTTAGACCTATGCCGTGATATACCACTTTTAGCGTATGCTAAGGGCGGTGGAAGCATAAAGGATTGGGATAATCCATTTGGAGACGAGGCTATCCAAGAACGCTTTATGTTGTGTTATGGCAATGCTGAAATGTCAAAGAGAAAAGATAGAAATGGTAGAACATTTTGGTATGATTCAAAATGGGATGATGTACCAACAAGTAGAGATGATTTAGGAGACTATTTATATGAGCGCGGCGGATTGGCTAAATAAGAATGAATGGCCAGATCTGGCTGTCGACAGTGATGCATTTTCACATTATACTCAAATGAGTAAAATTATGGAGCAATATGCAAAAGAATATCACGCAAAGAGATTAGAAGAGGCAAGAAAACAAGAATTAACTAAATATACTAAATTTTTATGATGGGACTCCACGAACATTACGACGAACGACCACAAACCAAAGAAGAAGCATACAAAACACTTTATTTAGAAGATGTATTAGATGCTGTTAAATTTATTAAATTTGGGTTAACCACCGGTAATGGTAAACAAGAAGCTATTAAATACGTGGAACATTGGAAGGCTTGGACTAGAAACAATGATATAAAAGCATATAATAAAATAATAGAAATAGAACAAATTTCTAATAACACTCCATAATGGCAAAGAAAGAAAGAATGCAAAACTTGATTATTGTCGGACATCCTGACGAAAAATCATTCTGTTACAATGGTATTTTTAAAACAATACAAAAGACTCTATTATCAGAAGGCTACTTAAATGAAGTTGAAGTAATTGATTTATATAGAGATAGTTTCGCTAGACCTAGAACAGATCTTATTAACAAATATAAAGAGCTAGTAAAATGGGCAGATCGAATTTACTTTGTCTCACCAGTTTGGTGGTTTAGATTAACGCCAAGAATGGAGATCTTTTTTGATGAAGTATTAACTCCAGGCTATGCATATCAATTCGTACCAGTGGTAGGTCCGTATGCATATCCCAGACCTTTCCTAGGCGATAAAAAGATAAGAACTTATATAACACATGGTGCTCCTGCTCTACCTGTTAGAACGCTTTATTTAAACTCTCCTAAACTAAGATTAGTAATGGGAGTATTTACATTTGTCTTTGGATGGAAGCTAGCATTATGGACAAAAACAAAACAATTTTGGTCAGTACCATTTGTATCTAGCAATAAAAGAAAGAAATATTTAGAAACAGTTCGTAAAGACGTGGTAAAAGACTTAAAGAAACATCAAATAAAAACATTATGACAGAATTTATTTATCATGCAATGGGCTTTTGTGGAGAACATTGGCACCCTAATGCAATCAATATAACAGCTATGATACTTATGGCTGGATTAATTATTAAATCAATCAAAAATTATGAAAAAGCTTAAAAACATTTTATTCGAGTGGTATGCAGTTATCTTTGCATTTATTTGCCTTCTTTATTCAGTAGGTCTAGGACTTTCTGGTCAAACTGCAGAAGCACAATATTCAGCACACTGGCCTGGGACTATTTTATTATTTGCAATCGCTGCAAATCAAATTCAGAATAACCAAAAAAGAAAGCTATGAATCCGGTAATGTTTCTTATAGGTACGATAATCTTTGGAGCATATATGTACTTTCTGATTTGGAATATCTTTTACAATGCTAAGAAGAATAAAGAGGAAAATTACCCCGGAGATTATTACAATAGACATAAGCAACCAGATGCAATGGATATGGATGGTATGGGTAATTTTAGCAGATTTCCTTCAACCGCACCAAAGCCTAGAAAAAGACCTCAAAAGAATAAAACAAAAACCAAAACTCCAGTATAATAACTATGAAAATAATCCTAGTAGGAAAAGCAGCAGCCGGAAAAGACTTTTTAAAGAATAAACTTGTAAAGAAAGGATTTAATTCCGGTATTAGTTGTACAACAAGACCGCCAAGACATAATGAGGTAGATGGTGTGGATTATCATTTCATGACAGAAAACGAATTTAAAGTTACATTAGCATCTGGTGAAATGCTAGAGCACATGATCTTTAATGATTGGTATTATGGATTAACAAAAACTGAATTTGAACAGGCAGATATAATGATAATGTCAAAAGATGGCCTAGATGTTTTACCAAAAGACTATAGAGATAGATGTATGGTAATTTATTTAGATCCACCTAGAATTACTAGAGTAGAAAGACTAACATACAGAAACGACCCTAACGATTCTATTGTTAGACGAATGAATACTGATGATGATCAGTTTAAAGACTTCAGAGATTATGACTTAAGGATTAAAAATGAGGACTTTTAAAAACACAATATATAAAATATCACTAATTAATTAATATTATGAGTAAGACTCTTACAAAACAAAAACAAGACCTTTCTAAAAAGGTAGACGCAGCACAAATTGAAGCAGCAGAAAAAACATTTGATATTCAATTTGATGATAGAAAGATGGTTAAAACTCTTATGGAGCATTTAAACAAGGGCTATAGCTGGAAAACATCTAACGCTGCAGTAATCGTAACATTATACGATCAGCTTAAAAAACAAAACAAGGAATTATTATCTTCGGATAGCACAGATACTATTATTAGCCTTAGAGGGCATGAATTAAATGCATTATACCAAGCACTTTTAAATGTAGAAGGTACTGGAGTTGAAAGTGCTAGAAAATTCATCACAATGTTAACTCATGTTGGCGAAACAGTATCAATTGCTATGTCTCAATTAGCTGAAATGAATACACAAATTTCAGATATGCATAAAGAACTTGCTGAATTAGAAACGCAAATTCAAACTGCAGAAAATGTTGAGGTAGAAGTAGAAACCGCGACAAATGAAACAAGCAAGTAAATCTCAAAAGAGAGTAGAATTTTTAGATTTAATTTCTGAAGCTATCACACATGAAGATATTTTCGGAACATTAAATTACAAGAAGAAGTCTGAAGATCAAATTAAGCAATTCATTTATCCACATCTTGTAAGAGACTTAACAAATTATGTAGTCTCTGAAGGTGAGGATGATAAAGAAAAAGCTAAAGAGATTGTAAAGTCTTCAATCAACTGGGAAGGTGATGTAAATACTACAGTATCACATATCCTCTTCATGGGCACTAGAAATAGACCAGATATGACAGTTGATATGAATGGTATTAAAATTGCCATTGAATTTAAAAAAGGTAAAAGAGGATCAGATCTTAGAGCTGGTATTGGTCAATCATTGATTTATGCTACACATTATGATTTTGTACTCTATCTTTTTATAGACATATCAGACGATAAAAGAATACAGAACGCTCAAGGAGGAGTTAATGAACTATCATTAACCAGAGAACTTTGGGATAACTACAACATTAAATTTATAGTAGCTTAAAATGGGTAAAGTTTACGTAACATCAAATCTACAACTAGGAAGACCTGGTGCAATTAAGAAATACAATAGAGATTTCGACGACGTTGATGCAATGTCAGACGCTTTAATTAGAAATTGGAATGAAGTTGTAACTAAAGATGATACTGTATATCATTTAGGTAATTTTGCACATGACCCTAAAACAGCACAAGAAGCTTTACTAAGATTAAATGGTACTATTAACTTAACATTAGGTGAGCACGATCAGGCAATAGAACAACTATCAGAAAAAAACATGTTTAGACCTGGTGTTAAAATTGTTAAATGTATTGAAGAAGATGTAACTAATAAAGTATCTCTTTCATATTACCCACTTGGTGCTTGGCCAGGTAAAAATAAAAAATGGTTCTCAATCATTGGTTACCCAGCTAAGTCTTTTAAATCAGATCCTAAAAAGAGGATTATTAATGCCTCGACTGATTTATGGGGCCACAAACCACAAGAACTACACAAAGTTGTAGATATTTTCAAAGATTTTTAAAATTGTTAATAACTTTTACAAAATAACTGCCATAGAATTTTTTTATGTCAGTTATTTTTCGTATATTTGTACTGTAATTAAAACTTAGAACTTATGAGCAGTACACAATTAATAATGATAGCAAACAAATTATTTCCAGAAAAATCAATATGGGATCTAACTCCAAGCGAAAAAGCTAAAGTAATGGATATTTACGAAGATTTTAACTAAAAAGATGTAAGTTTCTCAAAAAGTATGTAATTATACTATTGAGAGGCAAAATAATTGCCAAAACATTTTTTTATGTCAGATATTTTTCGTATATTAGCACAGTAATTAAAAACTTAACCTTTAAAAAAAGAAATACATGTCAAAAACAAACAAAGTAACCTACAGAGAATTAGCAGAAAACTTCGTATCATCTAGATCAGAAAAAGACTATAAAGTACTTTATGATAAAATCAAACCAGGACTAGAAAATTATGTCTTTAACGTAGTAAAAGATAACGAAGCTAAAGATGACATTGTTACTAATACTCTAACTAAAATGTGGACTAAGATCGATCAATATGATCCACAATATCAAATCACTACTTGGCTTTACAGAATTGCATTTAACGAATCTTTAGGTTGGATTCGTCAAAGAAACAAGAAAAGATCTATTGATGCATTAAAAGATTCAGGTATTGAAGTATCTAGATATTATGCTAGAACATCTGCAAAAGATCTACTTGTAGAAATGGAATACAAATCAGAACAAGATTGGATAGATGAAGATGATGATCTAATGAACAGATATGAAATGGCCCTTAAAGGTATTAATGATCTTAAGCCAATGTACCGAGGTATTCTAGAAGATAGACTTCTTAATAATATGAAGTATGAAGATATTGCAGCAAAATATGAATTGCCACTTCAAACTATCAAAAATAGAATTCGTAGAGGAAAAGCCATCATTGCTGGAACTATTTAAGAAACAAACACAGATAGTAGCTGTATAACTATTACATTTTTACCTTTTAATTTAAACAACATGCGACAAGCATTAACTTACGATGACATTCAGCTCATCCCTAATTTCTCCGCAATTCCAACTCGTCAGGGTATTTCACTAGCAGTAAACGTTAGTAGGAACTACTCAATTGATATTCCTATCGTGGGTTCATGTATGGACACCGTTACTGAGTTTGAAATGGCTTCAACTTTAATGGACATGGGAGGCGTAGGATGTCTCCATCGATTTATGACAATTGATGAACAAGTTAAACAGGTTAAAAAACTTGCTAAATATAGAGACAGCGATGTTACACTTTCGCACTTGCCAATTATGGCGGCAGTCGGAGTAGTCGGTGATTTCTTAGAAAGAGCATTAGCTCTTGAAGCAGCTGGTTGTAATATCATCTTAATCGATATTGCACATGGACACCACCACAATATGGAAGTGGCTATTAAAGCACTAAAAGATAATCTACAAGAAGATATTACTGATGTCATTGCAGGTAATATTGCAACAGCAGCTGCAGCCGAAGATCTAATTGCATGGGGAGCAGATGGTCTCCGAGTTGGCATTGGAGGCGGTAGCCTTTGTACTACTCGAGTTAAGACAGGATTTGGAGTACCTAATGTAACATCAATTGAAGATGTATTTTATATTGCAGACGACGCGGGTATTCCTATTATGGCAGACGGTGGTATTAAATCATCAGGTGATATTGCTAAGGCTCTCGCAGTTGGCGCAGATTGTGTAATGGTTGGTTCACTACTAGCTGGTACAAAGGAATCACCAGGAGCTATCCTAGAAACTCCGGCAGGTCTTTACAAACGTTATCGAGGTTCTGCATCATTAGAAACTAAAGTTACTCATGGTCAAAAATCTAGAAACGTAGAAGGTGAATCTACAACAATACCATTTAAAGGCGGAGTTCGTTTTATTATCAATGGCCTAACAGATGGAGTTCGCTCAGCATTCTCATACGCAGGAGCACATGATATTATTGATTATTATACTCGAGCAGAATATAATGTCGTTACAAACGCAGGTCTAGCCGAGGCAAAACCACATCTTATCAAATAATATACAAAATAATTGCCTCTAGATTTTTTATTGTCAGATTAATTTCGTATATTAGTACTGTAATTAACAACAACACAAAATTCGTTCTTTGATTTCATGGTTTAGTACCAAAATGCCGGAATGGTGGAATTGGTAGACACGAGGGACTTAAAATCCCTTGGGCAGTAATGCCCGTGACGGTTCGAGCCCGTCTTCCGGTACTAAAACAATATGGACTCGTAGCTCAGCTGGATAGAGCATCGCCCTTCTAAGGCGACGGTCGTAGGTTCGAATCCTACCGGGTTCACTAAACATGGGGAGTTAGTCAAATTGGTACGACGCTCCAACCTGAAGACAGAAAGCATCATACTAGTTACGCGATGTGATTAAGTTGGTTAGGCAGAAGTAGGGGTTCGAGTCCCCTACTCCCCAGCTCTTGGATAGGCGAAAGCCGAACAACGAGGCGTCAAATCTCACGCCTACAAGTCGAAAGACGGAGTCTAAGTGGAGTAATTTAAATAAATAAACCATAAGAAACGAAAAGGCGTAGAACAATAAGCTGGGAGAACAGTGTCGCAAGGGTACACACTAAGCACAAATCTCTAATGGTGTGTGAAGGGTAATTCCGAGATTCCTGATAAAGTTGTTCGCGTTTCTTATATTTGTCCCGTCCAGACCACACATAGTCAAGTATCTCCTCAAGCTTATACCTTGTCGAAAGAGTAATTGGTTACATGAGAGTTCAAGTCTCTCCTTGACTACCTTGAAACAATTCACAATAATAAACGTATAATATATAATTAATGAGCACTAAATTCTGCAGAACATGCAAAATATTAATGGAAACGTTTCATCAATTAGACGGATCTTATTGGAAATGTCCAAACTGCAATTCAGTAGATTGTTGCCCACCAAAAACAAACCATGATGGAAAATAATAAAAAGAAAAAAGTTGACGTTTTTTCAGGAAGAACTAAAGAATGGGATAGAAATGAATGGCAAGGTCGTTCTAGAACTCAAGTTGAAACCAGCGAAACATTAGCAGGTATTTCAATGATTGCCTGTATAGCAATAATGTTAGGATTAATTATTTACAATCTAGTTACACAAGGCGTATAATTTATGAAGATAGACAAAATCTATGTCTTAGCGATTAACCATACACAAGAAAAGGTAAACGACATTAAAGGCAGGCTAGATCAAGCCGGATTTGAAGCAAACACACCATTTACAATTTTACGTGGCCATAACGCATACACAGATCCAACTCCTGAAAATGTTACTGTTTATGAAAAATGGGGAATATCTGAAAGTTGGAATAAGTTTTGGCAAATGCCAGTTCAAATAGGAGAAGTTGGATGTACCTTAAGCCATATCAATGCATGGAAAACAATTGCAGACGAAGGAGTAGAAAGAGCTTTAATTTTAGAAGAAGATTTTAATCCAGTTAAAGGTAAATTAATTAAAGATCTACCAGAGCCTGATAATAAATGGCCATTTATTTGGGATTACTTATCTTTAGGTAGATGGACTTTTCAGGCAGGGGATGATATTAAATTAAATGATACGTATTGTATTCCATCTTTACACTATAATATGCATGCTTATATACTAACTAATCTTGGAGCACAAAAACTAGTAGATTATCAGTTAGAAAAGAATTTATTCATTAATGATGAATTTATTACAGCGACATATATGAAACATCGAAGAGCTGATATAGAAGCACTTTATCCTGTAAAAACAATTAATGCAATCGCTACATCTGTAGATTGGTTTAATCAACAAGATCATAAATCAATGGTGTCGGGGCATACTAGAGATTAACTTTATGACACAAGAACAAATTGATAGAATTATAGAGATGGCATGGGAAGACAGAACCCCATTTGAAGCCATAGAATTTCAGTTTGGGCTTAAAGAGAATGATGTTAGAAAAATAATGAGAGCTAACATGAAAGAGTCTTCATTTAAAATGTGGAGAGAGCGAGTTAAAGGTAGAAAAACAAAACACGGTAAATCAAATCCGTCAACAAAGTTTAAATCAAAAAATCAAAGAGCCAACCGATGAAGCAGATCTTTCTAATAATGTTATTCATGTTAACAACATCCATGACTGGACAGAATTTTATTTTACAAGAAAAAGATAAACAGGCACATTTTGTAGCAGGTATTGCAGCCGGAGCATTAGGTTATCATTGGTCATATAAAAGACATGGTAATAAAACAAGAGCACAAATAACAGCCATGGCTACTTCACTTACAGCCGGTATATTAAAAGAACTATATGATAATAGAACTGGCGGAACAGTAGAAGCTAGAGATGTTCTAGCCACTTCGATGGGCGGAGCCTTATTTACAGTTACAATACCATTATTTAAAAAGAAAAAGAAATGAAAATAGGAATTACATGTTCATCGTTTGACCTATTCCATGCAGGTCACGTTAAAATGCTAGAAGAGGCAAAACAACATTGTGACTATCTAATTGTTGCGTTACAAACAGATCCTACAATCGATCGGCCAGAGAAGAATAAACCTATTCAATCTGTAGTAGAAAGATGGGTTCAACTTGATGCTTGTAAATGGGTAGATCAGATAGTACCTTATACAACTGAAGAGGATTTAGAAGATATTTTTATGTCTTTTAAATTAGATTGTAGAATCATTGGAGATGAATATGAGACTAAGCATTTTACAGCAAAAGACATCTGCCTAAAAAGAGGAATTGAAGTAATATATAATAGTCGAGATCATAATTGGTCTTCGAGCGAACTAAGAAACAGAATCAAGTAATGAACAACGAACAACAAAACGGTAACACTCAGTTAAATCAAGACAGAAACGCCTTTAATCATAAGGTAGGTCGATTAGCTATGTTGGGTCAGTCTAAGAAAGTCCTATGGCAAGATAGACGTAGATGGAGAAACGTATAACATAATAACACCTCAATTTTAATGGAATTCGTACTAAATGTATTAACAGTATTTTTAACTCTGTTTGCTGTTATTGATATGCCAGGTAATGTACCTCTAGTAATTAGACTTAGAAAAGAAAACGGCGAGATAGAAACTGCTAAGTCAACAATTGTAGCCACAGTTATCATGGTATCAATTCTCTTTATTGGAGATGTGATATTTAAACTACTAGGACTACAAGTATTTCATTTTGCATTAGCAGGTGCAATGCTTCTACTGTATTTTGGAGTTAGAATGGTTTTAGGTATTGAGTCAGAAGCTTCAAGTGAACCTATGCCTCCTAGTATATTTCCAATTGCGTTTCCTATTATTGCAGGTCCTGGTACTCTATCAACAATTATTTCTTTAAATCAAGATTTTTCTACATTAACTATTGTTATAGCAATTATAGCTAATTCAATTGCAATCTTTGCTTTTCTAAAATCAGCAGATTGGATTCAAAGAAAACTAGGTAAAGTAGGACTGACAATTATGGAGAGAGTTTTTGGTATCATCCTAATTGCAATCGGTATGAAGATTTTAATTAATGCTTTAGTATTAAGTATTAATTATGCTAACTCTATGATAGGCTAGCTAGTGTAAATACTATTACCATAATAGCAACGTATAACACATTAGATATATCAACTCTCTTTTCCATACAATATTTATTTAAAAGTCATAATGAAAACAAGGCATGGTACATTAATTAATTGTTAATTAATCGTTAAGGACTAGTACAGTATTTGTTTTGGATATTTTTCAAATAGAATATAACCAGATCTAATTCTAGCGTCTACTTGTGGATTTGCATAATCTACTATTTCAACTATTTTAGCCAGTTCTAAATTATCTTCCCCTTCTAGTTTAGGATTATCAAACCAAGCATACCTGTTTTTATCAAATACTTTTTGCATAACAATCCACTTAGAGATAAAATAATCCATCTCCTCTTTTAGTCTTTCTAGATGTAATAAATGTGGAGATACTTTCTTATCTAAATATGACTTATCTACTGTAGTAAGATATGCATATAATAAATATTGCTTATGTTCAAAATCAATTGGTGCTTGAGAATACCAATCTAAATCAAGTAACTTCATATATTATATATTACTCAACGTAGTATTGTTATGTGACCATTACGCATATAAATTTCAGTAGAGTTCCATTTTCTAGCCTTAAATGTGTAAACATAAACACCATCAGCAACATAAGAAGGCCCTCCTTCATTGCTACCATCCCAATAACCACCTTCCCAGCCTTCAAAGACAAGACTGCCCCATCGATTATAGATTTTAAATTCTACATCAACCCAGCATTCTAGGTCATAAATCGGCTGCCAAATATCATTCCAACCATCATTATTTGGCGTCATTACATTAGGAATATAAACAGCCCATGGCCAACATGGTTGCATGCCAGGATCTTCGCATGGTAAGCCAGTATCACAATCAACTTCAATATATTCAATAATGGTATCAGTTAAATAAATATATTCAACCACGTCAACAAATGTAGTATCATATATGTAAACAGGTACTTCTAATTCTACATAAGTAGTATCATAAATATAGTTATCTACATAAGTAGTATCAATTGAAAATATAGTATCTGTAATATAAACAGGGACTTCTATATCAATATACGTGGTATCATATATGTAAACATTTTCAAACTCTGTTATCAAAAGAGTATCTGTTATGTAAACATTTTCATATTCTGTTATCACAATGGTATCTGCAACACATTCAATGGGACATTCTTCCCACTCTTCTGGATAGTAAACTGTAGTGTTATTATTACCAGTGATAATTTCATCATTAACGTTATCTACGGAAACTACGAAAAATCCACCTGGAACTCCAGTAAATTCAAAGAATTGTGTAGTAAATAACTGACCCTCACCTGGTGGTATTTCATAATTACCAAATAGATCACTATCAAAACATTGATAATAATCTTCATTCCATAATTCAACGCAATAATCAGTAATAGGCTCTTCGCCTAGGTTAACGACAGTGTATTCTACATTATAGACTGGTAGATCTCCAATACAACCTGTTTGGATTTCGATATTGGTTACAACAGCATCTGGCGCCGTAGGCAAACATTCTATATCTGGTGAAGCTACTGGATGATTTGGATTTTCTTCTCTACACAAGTACCATGAGTTATTACAATTCTGATCTTGATATGTACCAGGCGCCCAATCACCATCTGCCCAACCACCGTTATCAGTATACCATGTTGCTCCATAGTTTAATTGCCATACGACGAATTCAATACATTCATCCTCAGATAACCAATAATCTATAAGATCGTCTCCACATTCTGCTAAAGGATAAGGATAATTTACATAGTCTCCGGGTGGATTTAATGGAATTACAACTTCATCTCCGGATTGTAAACCATCTCCCATTATGTCTGAGTCAAAAGTTACAGAAGTAGAAGGGCTATACCACCATCCTAAATGATTACTATTATCTGACATGCCTAGATTATAGCCATTAGCTACCCATTGTGGGCTACATGGAGCATTAGGAATTGTTAATAGGTCAACTACTTCATTATCTGGATTGATTGGTTCTGGTAAGTGGTAACCTATTTGTAATTGTGTTACCATGCCGTTGACTCCACCTGGGCCATTTGCAGTGCACCCTAAAGAATTAATCACTTCAATAGTGACTTCATAGGTTTCTAAATTTACATTGGTGATCGCAACATCGCATTGTCCATGAGCCAGAAACCCATGTACTGCAATGAATGCGACTAATAATCGCTTTAACATTGTTTTAAAAATTGTTTGAGTTTCTTGCCCTAGAAATTAATGTCAGCGTTCTGACTGGGCATAATTTATATATCCTTGTTAAAACAGATATATAATACAATAATATTAAAAAAAATTTAAGTCTAGCCACTTCCAAACATGTATTGCGCCTGACTTGATGTAGTATATGAGATACTTCAAATTATTGCTCCTATGTTTTATCCTGGGTATGCCTATCCTCCAGGCACAAACTACTACAGTAAATGTAAGGTCACTTAAGACTCACCATGGAAACCTTACTTGGGGAAGTGGGTATGCCGGAAATGCCAATGATC
>JAAHTG010000472.1_pt1 | contig 35782 bp, 30 predicted proteins | sample 6116081 | NCBI WGS metagenome assembly JAAHTG01 (sample SAMN13939989, study PRJNA603662) | sponge metagenome | isolation source: marine sponge | host: Mycale hentscheli | place: New Zealand | collected 2005 | reverse complement strand
ACTGTCAATTTCTATCAGGGTTATTAATTAATTAATAAATAAATAAATAAATAAATAAAAATGGCAATTACTTATAAGTGGGATATCCCAACAATGAACGCTCACATTCAATCAGAAGGTGAAGAAAACGTAATCTACACAGTGCATTACAGATACACTGGTTCCGAAGAATCTAATGGACAGGTTTATTCATCAACCACTATTGGTACGCAGAGCTACAGTTATGTAGCTGGAGAACCTTTCACGCCTTATGAAGATACTGAAGCTTTTGAAGCTGTGGTTATCGGGTGGTTAGAAGACTCTTTGGATGTGGACAAAATGCAAGCTAGTATAGCTGAAAACATACAGTCTCAAATTACACCTGTAAATGAAGACTTATATTTTACATGGCAAAATCCAACTCTTCCACCGGAAGCATAAAACATAGGTACACTTCTAATTAGTTATTAATTAGGTAAAAAACCACTATTTCAAGTGATGATATAAATATATCAAATCAAATCAAATTTAATTAAATTATGTCAGACAAAATTGTTAAAAACTTAAATTTTGGAGAAGATGCCAAGGTTACAGTATTTAAAGGTATAGAAAAACTAACAAAAGCCGTTAGCTCCACGTTGGGAGCTAGTGGTAAATGTGTAATACTGGAAGATAGTAGTGGTAAACCAGTTATAACCAAAGATGGTGTAACAGTAGCTGATTCAATAGTATTATTAGATCCTGTGGAAAATATGGGTGCCACTCTTTTAAAAGAAGCTGCTAGAAAAACAGTTAAGGAAGCTGGTGATGGAACAACTACAGCTACGGTGTTAGCTCACTCCATACTTAAACAAGCTTACAAACTTGATAAAAATTATAATAATAGAGACTTGAAAAATGGCATTAATAACGCTGTTGAAAAAGTCGTTAAGTATTTAGAAAAAAACTCTATACAAGTAACAGGTGGTATGATTGACTCCGTGGCAACTATATCAACAAATAACGATCCAGCTTTAGGTAAAGTTATTGGTGACGCTTTTAGGTCTGTAGGAGAGACCGGGGTGGTTATGATGGAGCCAACAAGTGAATCTGAAACTTACGTAGATGTAGTAGATGGAATACAATACGAAAAAGGATTAACAAATTCTAATTTTGTAACAAATAAATCAACAAAAGAAGCTGTACTAGATAATCCTTTAGTTTTACTAGTTGATTCACCTATAGAGAGTATTAGGCAAATTCAATCTGTACTAGAGTACGTTATTAAAAACACGAAGTCCTTACTTATTGTCGCTGATATAGATCAACCAGTTTTATCAGCTTTAGCGATGAATAAAGTTAAAGGAAATATAAAGGTTAATGTAATTAATGCACCTACTTTTGGTATTAACAAAAAAGATACATTAACAGATTTATCTATGTTAACTGGTGCTACTGTTATAAATGAAGATCTTGGAGATGACTTAGATCTTATATCAGTTGATAAATTAGGTGAGTGTGTTAGAAGTGTAACTGGTGAACAAGATACTATTATACAAATAAAAGAAACACCAGAAGAAGTAAATGAGCTTATTCAGAAAATTAAAGAACAACTTGAAACTGAAAAGTCTCCTGCAAATGTTATACGACTTGAAACTAGACTTGCACGTTTATCTGCTAAGGTTGCAGTTGTTAAGGTTGGAGCGAACTCAGACATTGAACTTAAGGAAAAGACGGATAGAGTTGAAGACGCGGTCTGCGCTACAAAAGCAGCAATCAAAGAAGGTATAATACCAGGTGGAGGTATTGCTTTACTAAACGCATCTACATATATAAAAGCTAAAAGCAAGGGTGAAGAAGTTTTGTTACAAGCTATAAAAGCACCTTACGAAACTATTCTATCTAACGCTGGTCTAGAGTTAGTTTATCCTAATAAAAAGAATAGAGGATTAAACGTTGTTACAGGTAAAGATGTAAATATGGTTCGAGCTGGTATTATAGATCCATTGCTAGTAACTAAAAGTGCTTTAAGAAATGCTGCATCAGTAGCAACTACTATATTATCTACAGATTGTGTAATTAATAATTTAAGAGTTGGAGATGAAAGCAATAGGTAGAAATTTAATTATAAAGAAAACAAAAGAAGGAACCACTAAGACTAAAGGAGGTTTACTTCTTGCAGAATCGCATAGAGAAGATGTTAGATATATAGAAGCTAGTGTAATTTCTATTGGAAGTGATGTAGTTGGCGTTAATGAAAATGATAAAATATTTTTCGATAGACACGCCGGTCACAAAATAGAAATAGATAAAGATTTTTATCATGTTATCAAGCTAGAGGATATAGTTGTTGTTTTATGAAAAGACTAGACGCAAGAGATGTTAAAGACATGTGCTTGTTAAAACATTATCGTATAATACGTAAATGGGCCTGTAAAAACAACAATCTTAATGACGCTGACTTAGAGCTTCTAATATATCTTGATTGTATCGAGCACTTCTCTAAGCAAGATTTCAAAACTGGCTCATACTCTTATAGTTGGGACAACAGACGTTGGAATAAGCTTTTAAAAGCGGGCTGGATAAAAGTTTGGAGACCTAGAAATAGAACTACACAGCTGTATAATATATATCAAGTATCTTTTCAAGGAAAGCAACTTATAAATAAAATATACAGAATAATGCTAGGTGAAGATGATATACCAACTAGTTCAAGAAGAAATAAAATAATAAGCGGTAATAGTTATACGGATAAAGTTTTAACTACAGCCATATACAATGTTAATAACGACAAAAAAAGATAACTATGCCTAACTACAAACAAGACTTAAAAGCCACAACAGGCAACGCACCCACAAAGTATGTTGACCCGTTAACTGGACAACAAATACCAGACCAACAATTAACATATGCTCCACCTGCACCCGGTAATCAAATGGGTTTTGCTAAACCATTATTTAATGACTCTGTTGTTAATGCTGGTAATAAAATGTTTGGAGGCGTTGATCAAAGACAAAGATCGCTACAAAATCAGGCTGGTGTAATTCAAACTCCAATGTATTTTAAGGATCAAACAGGAGATGGAAAAATCACCAAAGCAGATGTTATAAAAGCAAGAACTGAAGGATATAAAGAATAAAAATATAAAATTATGGCAGAAAAAAATATAAAAGCTAGCGCAAGCGCGGGAGGCGTTGTTGGTGAGAACACTATCTGGGACGGACCACTAAGTCAAGTTGGTAGACCGCACGGTAAAGGATCTAGTAGCGGTGCTAAAGGTATGAAGCTGAAGCTAGCTGATTGCGGTTGTGATTCTTTGAAAGGACCAATAACTCAAATAGCCAAAGGATAAAATGGGATCACTAGGAGATATAAAACTGTATATGATAAACGCTAGTGCATTGGCTGTATCTATGTCTAATATAGACGTGTTACTTAAATTAACTCTTTTAGCTGTATCTATTGGCTATACTATTAACAAATGGTATAACTTAAATAAAAAATAAAATGGCAAAGTTAGATAAATCTAAAATGGCTTGTAATAAGCCTAAGAAAACACCAAGTCACGCCACTAAGTCTCATGTGGTAAAAGCTTGTTCTGGTGGTAAAGAGAAAATAATTAGGTTTGGGCAACAAGGAGTTAGTACAGCTGGTAAAAAGACTGACGCTAAGTCAAAAGCTAGAAGAGCTAGTTTCAAAGCTAGACACGCTAAGAACATTAAGAAAGGTAAAATGTCAGCAGCTTATTGGGCTGATAAAGTTAAATGGTAAAAACAAAATAATTATGTACGCAAAAAAATCACCAGCTAAAATGGGTTATGGAAAGTCGCCAGCTAAAATGAAAGGATCTTTTGTTTCTAAGCACTGCGCTAAGAATACTCCTTTACAGAAAAAAGGTTGTAAAAAATACTAACATGGCTTTTAAACTTAAACCACCATTTGATTGTAACAGCACTCCCATATATCAAGTTGATATGGAAGAAGGTGTTTTAGGTATGGCTAATAATAACGGTACAATACTTATAAATAAGTATTTAAGCCCTGCTCAGTCTAAAAAAGTTATAGACCACGAAATGATACATATAGATCAAATAAAACGTGGAGATTTAGATTACGACGATAACAATGTGTACTGGAAAGGTAAAAAATACTCAAGAGCTAAAATGAATGAAGGGGCGAAAAACTTGCCCTGGGAAAAAGAAGCCTACGAAAAATCATAAATAAATAAATAAACATATTAAAAAATGGCAAAATTAAAAAACTCTACAAAACCACCTTTTTACAAGACTGGACCTTTATATATTACTGGTGATGATCCAAGTGGACCTGGTAAACCTAAAGCAGCTGAATCTAGTAAAAAACCTAGCTTACCAGGCTACCAGCCTCTTGGTGATGCCGATAAAATGAAAGGTAATAGTGTTGAAGCACAAGCTTTTAATACTATTAACACTAGGGCTCAAGAAAAGGTAAAAGCAGAGCATAAGCAACGGGATTTAGATACTAAATCTGTAAAAGTAGGAGATAAGTTTCATATTGGTCATAAGGTTGTTGGTATAAATGAAAAAACAGGTGATGTTTTTAGTAGAAAAGGTAATAGAGCTACGGTTTATAAAACTTCCAGAAGAGATGCACAAAGATACTCACGATCGATAGGGCAAGGATATACAGCTCATTTTACACCACGAAAAATAAAACACGGCTACAATAGCGCTGGTAATCTTTTTGAAAGATAATAATGAAGAAATTATTTCAATGGCTTACTGGTGGAGTGATAAAAGAAGTTGGTAACGTTATTGATAAGCTGACTACAACTAAAGAAGAAAAACTAGAAGCTCAAAGACTAATACAAGAAATATTAGAAAAAGCTGACAGCGAGGCTCAAGTACAAGTCACTGACCGTTGGAAAGCTGATATGACTAGTGATAGTTGGTTATCTAAAAATATAAGACCTATGGTTTTAATATACTTAACATTCGTGTTTAGTGTTTTATCTTTCGCGGATGGTAATATAGGTGGCTTTAAAGTAGATGAATCTTACACGCCTATATTCCAATCGTTACTGATAACAGTATATGGTGCTTACTTTGTTGGCCGTACTTGGGAAAAAAATAAAAAATCAAGTGATAATAAAAATAAGTAAAAATACAAACAATTAAATTAAATCAAAATGTCAAAAATCAAAAAAGAACAATTAGAAAGAATTAAAGAGCAACAAGGTAGACTTCAAGCTATATTATCAGATATAGGTATTATTGAAGTTCGTAAACATGAAGCTTTACATGCTCAAGCAGCGGTATCTCAAGAAATAAACGATACTAAAAAAGAACTAGAAGAAGAGTATGGCGCTGTTAGTATTGATATGAATGATGGTAGCTATACTTTGATTAAAAAAGAAGAAGAAGCTGATTTGTCTGTTGTTAAATCAGATGAATAATGAGCTCTGTAATTAGAAAGATAAGTATAGGTTCTGATTACAAAAATGATGCAATGCATTATGCTGTAAGTCAACAAGTTTACGGAGGTCATACTATATCAGCTATATTATACTCTGAAGACGATAACTCTTACAGTATATACATCAAAAAGAAAGACGAGATAATGCCATGGAAGAAGTTTAATTCTAACATGGCTATATCCGTTGAATATGATTTAGAGTATTAATGGATAGTTTATTTGACTTTATCGTAAAACCAATAAACAAGAGATACGATAACGAAATAAAGGTAGGTGATAAAAACCTGATAACTAATACAAACACAGAAGACTTCAAAGCTGTTAGTAACAAAGCTATAGTAGTTTCTACTCCTTTAGCGTACAGTACTTTGATTAAAAAAGGTGATACAATAATTATACATCACAATGTTTTTAGAAGTTTTTTTGATATTAGAGGAAAAAGAAAAGATAGTAGATCTAAGTTTATAGATGATCTATACTTTTGTTCACCTGATCAAGTGTATTTATACAAAAGCTCTGGTCAATGGAAATCTTTTCAAGATAGATGCTTTGTAAAACCATTGTTAGATAACAACGATCTAACGCTGGATAAAGAGAGGAAGCTTATAGGAATACTAAAATACGGTAATAGTTCCTTAGAAGCTGTTAAAATCGTCCCTGGAGATCTAATAGGCTACACGCCTTACGGTGAGTTTGAGTTTATAGTTGATGGAGAGCGGTTATATTGTATGAAATCAAATGATATTGTAATTAAATATGAATACAAAGGAGACGAAGAGGAATATAATCCAAGCTGGGCAAACAGCAGTTGAAGAGTTAATAAAAGTAGCTAAAGAAGCTATTGTAGATTCTGACGACGATATATCCGCTGATAGATTAAAAAACGCGGCAGCTACAAAGAAGTTAGCTATTTTCGATGCTTTTGAAATATTAAAACGTATTGAAGATGAAGAGAACATGCTTAACGAGAAACCTACAGAAAAGAAAGAAAAAACTTTCAAGGGTTTTGCAGAAGGAAGGTCTAAGTAATGTACGAGCAATCACTATATAAAATATTACCTAACTACATCAAGCCTAAAGTTATAAATCAAAAAAATAGATATAACAAATGGGAATACGGTTATAATAAGGAATTTGATATGATCGTTATCAGTAAGACTGGTAAGATAGGTGAAATATACGAAATACAAAATATTAAAATAGCTTTACCTAAAGAAGATAATGTTATTAAGTTTGAAGGAGAAAGATGGAGACATACAGAATATCCAAAAGAACTTTCAAGAATAAAATCAGTATTTGACTGGGACGAGCATCCTTCACAATTTAAAGAAAAATGGTATGACTATATTGATAAAGAATTTAAAAAACGTGAAGAAGGTTTTTGGTTTTATAACAAAGATATTCCTTGCTACATTACTGGTACTCATTACATGTACTTGCAGTGGTCCAAGATTGATGTTGGGCAGCCAGACTTTAGGGAGTCAAACAGACTATTCTTTATATTCTGGGAAGCTTGCAAAGCAGATGTACGTTGTTACGGAATGTGCTATCTTAAGAACAGACGGTCAGGGTTTTCTTTCATGGCCTCAGGCGAAACGGTTAATCAAGCTACAATATCCACAGACTCCAGATTCGGAATTTTATCAAAGTCTGGTCCAGATGCGAAAAAGATGTTTACTGATAAAGTTGTACCCATCTCAGTTAATTATCCCTTCTTCTTCAAACCAATCCAGGACGGTATGGACAGGCCGAAGACAGAACTCGCGTACAGGGTACCCGCGTCAAAATTCACCCGTAAGAAACTCGACACCAATGAGAAATTACAGGAGATCACCGGTCTCGACACCACGATCGATTGGAAGAACACCGGGGACAACTCGTACGACGGTGAAAAATTAAAACTATTAGTCCACGATGAAAGTGGTAAATGGGAAAGACCTACAAATATATTAAATAACTGGAGAGTTACAAAAACTTGTTTAAGATTAGGTTCTAGAGTTATAGGTAAATGTATGATGGGAAGTACATCAAACGCTTTAGATAAAGGTGGTGAGAATTTTAAAAAGTTATATTATGATTCTGATGCAACAAGAAGAAACCGCAACGGTCAGACTAGCTCGGGACTATATAGTTTGTTCATTCCTATGGAGTGGAACTACGAAGGATTCATTGATTCTTATGGATTACCTGTATTCGATACACCCGAGGAAAATGTTTTAGATCCTTTAGGTGAAGTCATAAATCAAGGAGTTATAGAACATTGGCAAAATGAAGTTGACGGTCTGAAAGATGATCAAGATGGATTAAATGAATATTACAGGCAGTTCCCGCGCACAGAGGAACACGCTTTTAGAGATGAAGCTAAAGAGTCTTTGTTTAATTTAACTAAAATATATCAACAGATAGATTACAACGCTGACCTACATAATACATCTACCGTAACAACAGGTAGTTTTATGTGGGAGAATGGAGTAAAAGATACTAGGGTATTATTTTACCCAAATAAAGATGGAAGATTTAGAATATCATGGGTTCCACAAGCTGATTTACAAAATAGAGTAATAGTGAAAAACGGTATTAAATATCCTGGTAATGAGCACTGCGGAGCTTTTGGTTGTGATAGTTATGATATATCAGGTACTGTTGATAAGAGAGGTTCTAACGGATCTTTACATGGTTTAACAAAGTTTTCTATGGAAAACGTACCACCTAATTTATTTTTTTTAGAATATATAGCTAGACCTCAGACTGCTGAGATATTTTTTGAAGATGTGTTAATGGCATGTATATTTTATGGTATGCCTATATTAGCAGAGAATAATAAGCCTAGATTACTATATCATTTTAAAAGAAGAGGTTACAGGGGTTTTTCAATGAATAGACCAGATAAAATATATAACAAATTATCCGTAACTGAAAGAGAGATTGGCGGAGTACCTAACTCTAGTGAAGATATGAAGCAGTCACACGCAGCAGCTATAGAGACATACATAGAAGAAAACGTAGGTAACACACCTAATGGTTATGGTAATATGTATTTTCAAAGAACGTTAGAAGACTGGGCTAAATTCAATATAAACAATAGAACAAAGCACGATGCCTCTATAAGTTCAGGCTTAGCTATAATGGCTTGTAATAAAAATAGATACACACCAGTAGCAAGAAGAGAACTTAAAAGTATAGATTTAGGTATAAAACGATACAATAACAAAGGAACATCGTCAAAAATTATAAGATAAATGAAAGTATACACCAATGGTAATAGCTCTTTCCCTAGCCAAGTAGTTAGCGATGAAGTCAAAGCAAGCTTAGATTACGGTATTCAAGTAGCTAGAGCTATTGAGGGAGAGTGGTTTCAAGAAGGTCGTTCTGGTAACAGATACGCTCAGAGCTATAGCAACTACCACCAACTTAGACTGTATGCTAGAGGTGAACAATCTATAGCAAAGTATAAAGATGAGTTATCGATAAACGGTGATTTATCTTATTTAAACTTAGACTGGAAACCAGTACCTGTTATACCTAAGTTTGTAGACATTGTTGTTAATGGAATGTCCAACAAAGAATACGATATAGTTGCTTACGCACAAGATCCTGAAAGTCAAAAGAAAAGAACAGACCACGCTAATGAGATAGCGGCAGATATGGTTGCTCAAGATTTAATACAGCAAGCTAAAGAAAACACTGGAGTAGATTTCTCAAGATCCAAACTAAAACAAGATGAGCTTCCTTCTAACCTTGAAGAGCTGGAATTACATATGCAACTCTCTTACAAACAAGGAGTTGAAGTTGCTGAAGAAGAAGTTATAAATAACACTTTAGCTAGAAATAAATATAATCTAACTAGACGTAGATTAAACTATGATCTAACGGTTTTAGGTATAGCTGCTGTTAAAACAGGTTTTAATCCTTCAAATGGAGTAACTATAGATTATGTTGATCCAGCTTACATGGTTTACTCGTATACTGAAGATCCTAACTTTGAAGACATATACTATGTTGGTGAAGTAAAGTCTATAACTATATCTGAATTAAAAAAGCAGTTTCCACACATAACTGAAGAGGAGTTGGATTCTATACAGAAAATGCCTGGTAATTCTCAGTACGTAACAGGTTGGGGTAATTACGACTCAAACACTGTACAAGTCATGTATTTTGAATACAAGACGTATATGAATCAAGTGTTTAAAATAAAAACTACAGATAACGGTTTAGAAAAAGCTATAGAAAAAACAGATAGTTTTAATCCACCATCTAATGACAATTTTGAAAGAGTAAGTAGAAGTATAGAGGTTTTATACACTGGTGCTAAAGTCTTAGGTAATAATCATATGCTAGAGTGGAAACTAGCAGAGAATATGTCTAGACCTTACGCTGATACTACAAAGGTAGAAATGAACTACTCTATATGTGCTCCTAGAGTATATAAAGGAAGAATAGAGTCTATAGTAAGTAGAATAACTGGATTTGCTGATATGATTCAGTTAACTCACTTAAAACTACAACAAGTTATGTCTAGAATAGTACCAGATGGTGTATTCTTAGATATGGATGGTTTAGCGGAAGTTGACCTAGGTAACGGTACAACATACAATCCAGCTGAGGCTTTAAATATGTACTTTCAAACAGGTAGTGTTGTTGGTAGATCCCTTACTCAGGACGGATCTTTAAATGCTGGTAAAATACCTATTCAGGAACTAGCATCATCTTCAGGACAATCTAAAATACAAAGTTTAATAGGTACTTATCAATATTACCTACAAATGATAAGAGATGTTACTGGTTTAAACGAAGCAAGAGATGGTTCTACTCCAGACAAAGATTCATTGTTAGGTCTACAAAAAATGGCTGTCAATGCTTCCAACACTGCGACTAGACACTTGATGCAAGCTCAATTGTTTTTAACTCTAAGAGTTTGTGAGAATATATCTTTAAAAATTGCAGATTCCTTATCATATCCATTAACAGCTAATTCTTTGAAGCAAAGTATATCTAATTACAATTTCCAAACACTTAAAGAAATTGAAAACTTAAACTTACACGACTTTGGTATATACTTAGAACTAGAGCCTGATGAAGAAGAAAAAGCCAAACTAGAACAAAACCTACAGATAGCATTACAGACTCAAAGCGTAGATCTTGATGATGTTATAGATATAAGACAGGTTAGAAATTTAAAAATGGCTAACCAGTTGTTAAAGCTTAAAAAGAAAAAGCGTCATCAACTAAAGATGGCTGAACAACAAGCTAATATACAAGCACAGGCACAAGCAAATGCACAAGCAGCGGAGAAAGCTGCTATGGCTGAGGTACAAAAACAACAGGCACTTACTCAAGAAAAGGTAAGTGTAGAGCAAGCTAAATCACAGTTTGAAATACAAAGAATGCAAACTGAAGCTCAAATAAAAAAAGAGCTTATGGCTGAGGAATTTAATTATCAATTTCAGCTAGCTAGAGTAAAATTAGACGCTGAAAAAAATAAAGACGCTGAAGTAGAAGATCGTAAAGACGAGAGAACAAGAATACAAGCTACACAGCAGTCAAAAATGATAGCTCAAAGACAGAACGATGAGCTACCTAAAGACTTTGAATCATCAAGTTTTGATGACTTAAATGGTTTTGGGTTATAGTAACTAGCTTTAAATAAAAGCAAATTTTCAATTATTTAATTATATTATATTATGTCACAAGAAAAACAAGAGGGAGAGTTCTCCTTAAAAGGTAAAAAAACTAAACCTAAAAATCTAGGTAAAACACAAGATGGACCTATAAAAGTAGATTTATCTAAAAGTAATGAAGAACAAGATGTTGCTAAGGTAGTTATTGAAACCGAAGACGCTAAAGTGGAAGAAGTTGTACAAGAGGTTGTTGAGGGAGAAGATGTACAGGAGCAAAACGTAACACAAGAAGATACGCCTATAATACAAGAGGTAACTGATGAAGAAGTTCAAGATGAAGTAGAGGTTTTAGAAGAGCAGCTGGAACAAGCTGTAGTAGAGCAAAGTGTTGGAGTTGATTTACCAGAAAACATTGAAAAGTTGGTCTCTTTTATGAAAGAGACTGGTGGTACAATTAACGACTATGTTAGATTAAATGCTGACTATTCTGGTATTGATAACGACACGTTACTTAGAGAGTATTACAAAAAAACAAAGCCTTACTTAGACAGTGAGGATTTAAGTCTCTTAATCGAAGATTTTTCATATGATGAAGATATAGACGAAGAAAGAGATATACGCAAGAAGAAACTTGCATTTAAAGAAGAAGTTGCAAAAGCCAAAAGCTTTCTAGAGGAAACAAAGAGTAAATACTACGACGAGATCAAGTTGAGACCGGGCGTAACTCAAGAACAAAAGAAAGCTACTGACTTTTTCAATAGATATAACGAAGAGCAAGGCAAAGCCGAGCAACAACACGAGTTATTCAAAGACCAAACTAAAAAACTATTCTCACAAGATTTCAAAGGTTTTGATTTCAATTTGGGAGATAAAAAATTCAGGTATGGTATAAAGGATCCTAGTAAAGTTGCAGAAACCCAGTCAAACATTAGTAACATCGTAGGGAAGTTCCTTAATCAAGATGGTAGTGTTAAAGACCCAGCGGGTTATCACAAGGCAATGTACGCTGCTGCTAACGTCGATACTATTGCTAATCATTTTTACGAACAAGGAAAAGCTGACGCTGTTAAACAAGTTATAGACAGTTCAAAAAATCCAAGTCAAGCCTTAAGGCAGTCGCCTCAAACAGGGTTTAAAGATGGTATCAAAGTAAAGGTGTTAAATGAAGGTGCTCTAAGTTCATCAAAATTAAAAATAAAAAAAATAAAAATTTAACATTTAAAATTATTTAAAATGGCATTAAACAATGTATTCGGTTCAATTAAGCCGAGTCAAAAACAACAATTACTATCTGATAACTATTTAAGTTTTACAGATGGATCAGGAAACGATTTTGCACAACAATATCTACCTGAAATCTACGAACAAGAAGTAGAGCGTTACGGAAACAGAACTTTGTCTGGATTCTTACGCATGGTAGGCGCTGAAATGCCTATGACTTCTGATCAAGTAGTATGGTCTGAGCAAAACAGATTACACATTGCTTACAATGATGTAACTTCTGCAACTGCAACTACTTTGACATTTGCTACTGGAGGAACAACTCAAGTGAATAACGTTATTTCTAAAAATGACACTATTGTAATTATGAATCCAGCCAATGGATTAGAAGTAACTGCATTAGTAGTTGACAGTGTTAACACATCTGCTATTTTAGCTACTCTTACAGTTGCTACTTATACTGGAGCTAATCTTGATGCTACTTTTGCTGCTGGTGCTACTGGACTTAAGATCTTTGTATATGGATCTGAGTACAAGAAAGGAACTGGAGATGCTGACATCAAATCTATTACTCCTTCTTTCACGCAATTCTCTAACTCACCTATTATCATTAAAGACAAATACGCTATTTCTGGATCTGACGCTGCTCAGATTGGATGGGTTGAAGTTGCTACTGAAGATGGAACTGGAGGATATCTATGGTATTTAAAAGCTGAGTCTGAAACTAGACTACGTTTTGAAGATTACTTAGAAATGTCTGTAGTTGAAGGAACTGAAGCTGCTCCTGGATCTGGTGTTGCTGCTATCGCTGGAGATGTTAAGTACAAAGGAACTGAAGGTTTATTCGCTGCTGTAAAATCAAGAGGTAACATTTATTCTGGATTTGCACCTGCTGCTGGAGTATTGACTGACTTTGACGCTATCCTTAAAAACTTAGACACTCAAGGAGCAATTGAAGAAAACATGTTGTTCGTTAATCGTCAACTTTCTTTAACTATTGACAATATGTTAGGTGGAGTATCTGCTGGACCAAACGGTGGTGTTGCTTATGGATTATTTGAAAATTCAGAGGATATGGCATTAAACTTAGGTTTCTCAGGATTCAGAAGAGGTTCTTATGACTTCTACAAGACTGACTGGAAATACTTAAACGATGCATCTACAAGAGGAGCTGTTGCTGATTCAGGTATTGAAGGTATCTTAGTACCAGCTGGAACTTCTACAGTTTATGATCAAATTTTAGGAACTAACATCAGAAGACCATTCTTACACGTGCGTTATAGAGCATCTCAAAGCGATGACAGACGTATGAAGTCTTGGTTAACTGGATCTGTTGGTGGAGCTTACACTTCTGATCTTGACGCAATGGAAGTACACTTCTTATCTGAAAGATGTTTATGTGTACAAGCAGCAAACAACTTCGTATTGTTTACTGACTAATACAAGAGTAAATTACTGTAATTTTTACCCTCGTTATATCAACGGGGGTAATTATTACTTTTATTAACATTTTTATTATATTATATTATGGCAAATCAAGCTAAAAAAGCAGTAGCAAAAGCAGAGGTTGCACCTCAACCTATTAAAACAAAACAAGTACCCGCTGAACCAAAATGGGAGATAAAAGATAGAACCTACATTTTAAAAGGGTCATACACTCCATTAACGGCTACTCTACCATCTAGACACTCTGGTAGGTTTCCTTTACTATGGTTCGATGAAAAAACCGGGGAACAAAAAGAATTAAGATACGCAACTAACCAAAACTCACCACTTGTAGAAGAGCAGAAGGGTGAATCAACACTTGGTCATGTGGTATTTAAAAATGGTACTTTATTTGTACCTAAACAAAAACAAAATTTACAGAAACTATTATCTATTTATCACCCATCTTTAAATGCTAAGTACTACGAGTTTAGTAAAGTAGAAAAAGCTATTGATGATCTAGTTTATTTAGAAATGGAGATTGAAGCTTTAAATGCTGCTAAGTCTATGGAAATTGACCAGGCAGAAGCTATATTAAGAGTAGAAGTAGGATCTGAAGTATCAAAAATGACTAGTAGAGAAATAAAAAGAGATCTTCTTATGTTCGCTAAGAATAATCCAGATTTATTTATTGATCTAGCTAATGATGAAAACGTACAACTAAGAAACTTTGCTATTAAAGCAACAGAAGCAGCTATAATTAAACTATCTGCAGACCAAAGAACTTTTGTTTGGGCCTCTAATGGAAAGAAACTTATGACTGTACCTTTTGATGAGCATCCATACTCAGCTATGGCAGCTTTCTTCAAGACAGATGAAGGGTTGGAAATTTTCAAATCTATAGAGAAAAAGTTTCTATAACATGTAATACTAATATATAGGAGATCGCTTCGGCGGTCTTCTCTGTATTATAATAAAAAAACTAACAAATGGCAATAAGTGTAGACACGGTTTATAAAACAGTCTTATTAATATTAAATAAAGAACAACGAGGCTATATGACGCCTGATGAGTTCAATAAGACAGCTACTCAAGTTCAGCTTGAAACTTTTGAAAATTACTTCGAGAGTTTAAACCAACAACTTAGAGTGCCAGATAACGATAGCGAATATGCTGATCGTATAAAAAATATTGATGAAAAAATAGCTATATTTAAAAAATATGCAACAGTTAATTATTCAACAGACCACTTCACGTTACCATCAGACCTATATAGATTAGGTACTGTTATTTACAAAGATGAAATAGAAGCTCAATTAGTACAAAGAAATAATCTTCTATATATCAATCAATCACCTCTAACTAAACCTACTGAGCAATACCCGTTATACTTATACGAAGATAATAAGCTTTATTTAAAGCCTGGTAATATAAATGACAATATCAGCGTTTCTTATGTTAAGAAACCAGCTGATGTTGTTTGGAACTTTGAAATACCTAGCGGTCAAAACTATTATCAATATATAGCTAATGGTTCTCAAGATTTTGAGCTAGACGTATCAGAACAACCTGAAGTTATTATAAAAATACTACTATATGCTGGTGTTGTGGTTAAAGATTACAACTTAGTAAACTTAACCTCTCAACAAGTTCAAGCAGAACAAATAAATCAAAAAAGCTAATAAACTATGTCTATACCCAACGGAGGTTTAATAACCGAAAATAATCGTCAGTACTACGCAGGAGCGCAAAGCTTTTTGTCTACTGCTAACCAGACAGTGTTTGGGCCAACGACATTTGACACAGACTTAGTTCTTGGGGGTTCTAACCCTACAGATCCTGGTTACGCTACAAATAATTTCAAACTATATACAGCTGCGCCTGGCCAACAAGTGTATACAGAATACACTAATAGCTATACTATAACTGATAATAAAATAACATTTGCTACAGGTTTAGCCTTGAATACGGCTGTAGCTGTTCAATTAAAGTCACAGACTGGTGGTGAATACGGTAATAGAGATGCTTACGGTAATACCGTTGAGGAAAACTGGGGATCTTACTCATACACTAAACTAAATGATGTAGTAAGTAATTTTATGGTTGCTTATGTTGGAACTGGCAAGATAGTATCTGATGTAAAAAGAACAGATGTTGTATTCTTTGCTAAGAGAGCAATGCAAGAGTTTAGCTATGACACGTTGAAAAGCGTTAAGTCACAGGAACTAACTATACCGCCTAGCCTAAGTATTGCTATGCCACAAGATTACGTTAATTATGTTAACATGTCTTGGATAGATCGCTCTGGTATAAAACATATTATATACCCAACTACATTAACTAGTAACCCAACAGCTGTACCTCTACAAGACGATAACGGTATACCAACGCAAGACAACTTTGGAGAAAATATAGAAGGAACTTCTATAACAGAACAGAGATGGGACACTAATGGTATTGGCGTTATTAACAATCAACTAGAAGACGGATCACCTGTTTGGGCTGATGTATACGGCGGAGGCTTTGGTCAAGGATTTGCTTGGCAAAGTGGATTCTACGGTATACAGCCCGAGGTTAGTCAAATAAATGGTTGGTTTACTATAAATGAAAGAGAAAATACTTTTTCTTTTTCAAACGACTTAGTTGATCGTATAATCATTTTAGAGTACATTTCTGACGGCTTAGCTTATGACTTAGATACTAGAGTCCCTAAGATGGCTGAAGAAGCTATATACGCTTATATACTACATGCTATAGTTTCTACTAGAATAAATCAACCTGAATACTTAGTTCATAGACTACGTCAAGAAAAAAGCGCTAAACTAAGAAATGCTAAAATAAGATTATCTAATATTAAGCTAAGCGAATTTGTTCAAGTTATGCGAGGTAAATCTAAATGGATAAAATCATAAATTAAATGGCTGAGATTAAAAATACTTTTCTAAAATCTAAGATGAATAAAGACTTAGATGATAGGCTTATACCTAATGGTGAATACCGTGATGCACAAAACATTTCTGTGGGTAAATCAGAGGATGCAGATGTTGGTGCTTTAGAAAATATCATAGGTAACTCAACCATAACTAAAAACCTACCAGAAGGTTATGCAAGCACGTGTGAAATTATAGGTTATTTTTCTGATAGCACTAACAACAAGATAATAACTTTTGTAACAAACTATAAAGATCCTAACCCATCTAGTCCTACTTACTTATCAGTGGCTAATACTTATAGCCCATCAACTGACTTTCCTTTAGCCGGAAACTACCAGTCACATATATGTATATATGATCAAAACAATCCAGGTTACTCAATAATAGTTACCGGAGATTTCTTAAATTTTTCAACTACTAATAAAGTTTTAGGTGTTAGCTTGATAGAAAACTTACTTTTCTTTACGGATGATAGAAACCAACCTAGAAAAATAAACGTAAACTCAGCTATAAGTAATTCTAATTACTATAACACTGAAGACACAATATCTGTAGCAAAGTATAACCCATATGAAGCTATAAGTTTATTAAAAAAGGTTAGTAAAAAAACAACCTCAGCTTCAGTCAATAGTCCTACTATTAACGTTGAAAACACTGATAATGTAGAAGTTGGAATGATTGTTGTGGCTAAAAATGTAGATGGCACAACCGCTATAGAAGGTTTAAACTTCGTAACTGTTGATAGTAAAACAACCAACACTGTTACTTTATCCACTCAAGTTAGCGCAACTACAGTTCTTGTTCCCTACAACGCTACCGTTAGTGATAACGCTACTATTACTTTTTTAAAATCAACAATGACTAAAGAGGATCCTGCAACTGGCTGGCCAGGTGATCCTGACTTGTTAGAGGATAAATATGTTAGATTTTCTTATAGGTTTAAGTTTGATGATGGAGAACATTCTTTAATGGCTCCTTTTACTCAAATAGCTTACGTACCTAAAAAGAAAGGTTACTTTAGAGAAGGTGACGAAGATGCTTCGTATAGATCCACTATATTGGAATTCATGGAAAACGAAATGAATAACATGGAACTGTTAATACCTTTACCATCTAAAGGTACTGATCTAGAAAGTCAATATAAAATAACACACTTAGATGTATTGTATAAGGAATCTGATGCTTTGTCTGTTAAGGTTTTAGAAACATTACCTATTAACACTATACCTTCATCGGATCTACAGGCCAATATATATTCTTATCAATATCAATCAAGAAAGCCATATAAAACGCTACCTGAATTTGAAACAACTAGAGTGTATGACAAGGTTCCAATTAGAGCTTTAGCTCAGGAAACTTCTGGTAATAGAGTTATATATGGTAACTTTTACGATAGATACTCTTCACCTAACTCAATCGACTACTACGTTGGTTCTTTTGCAAAAGGAACTGTTAATTTTGATTCTTGGGTAGAATACCCTAATCACACATTAAAACAAAATAGAAACTATCAAGTTGGATTTATTTTATGTGATAAATTTGGTAGACAAACTCCTGTTATATTATCTCCAGTAGATTTAACAGGTATAGACACAGGAACTAGTGAGTTTAAAGGTGGATCAACTATTTATAATCAGTACTACGACGGGTCTAATCAACCAGTAATAAAAAATTGGTTTGGTGATGCTATTAAAGTTGTTGTACAAAATAAAATATCTAACGGTGTCAACGACACTAACAGTTTGAGTCAAGCCGGGCTTTATGCTATACAGTATCAAAACCCAGCTTTCTCTGGTATAGGTTTTTCTATTAATGCTGCTTCTTTTACTGACAGTTCTCAAGATGAATTAAATTTCACCTTAGATTCTTCAAACTCAGACAACGCTAGTGTACCAAGAGTTGGTGATTGTTTAAGAGGTGAGTATAGAGACTACGTAAAAGTAACTAGTGTGGATAATACTTCTGCCCCTGCATATGTAGTTCAAGCTGACGGTGCTATAAACAATAGTTATTTATATAAAGATAGTTTAAGTAATGATATAAAGTTTGCTTACACAATAAACCAAGTTGGTTGGTACTCTTACAAAGTTGTCGTAAAACAAACCGAGCAGGAGTATTATAACTGTTACTTACCTGGTATATTGGATGGGTACCCTACTCATGTTGGAACCTCCCCTTACCCTACTAATGAAGATGGTAAGACCGCTCACGTGGTTTTGTTAAATGACAACATAAACAAAATACCTAGAGATTTATCTGAGGTTGGTCCAGATCAAAAGCAATATAGAAGTTCTGTACAGTTATTTGGTAGAGTTCAAAACGATTCTGCAACATCTAATACACAGTATTTTCCAGGATCTTCAACAGATACAGCCTCTACAATAGCTACAGCCAATGACTTAAATATGGGTTATGTACATGTGCAAAGCGTTGACAACTTTTATCAACTAGATACAAACCCGCTTATAGCTAGAATATCTACACTGCAACAGTCTATAGGTGTTACAAATGCTACTATGGCGCCTTTTTTATCAGTATATGAAACGGAGCCAGTAAATTCTTTGTTAGATATATTTTGGGAAACTACTACAACTGGTTTAATATCTGATCTAAACGAAGATATACTAACTGGTTCTAATGCTCCTATAGGTATTACACCTACTGGTTTTTTATTTAATGAAAATCAAAACCCTAATGGTGCTGGAACTACTACAGGTGCTGCTGACTCTCCTTATATTACTGATTATTTTTATCCGCTATCGCCAGAAGGAGCTTCACTAACTAGTACCACAAATCCAATTCTCACAGTCACAGACAACGAAAACCCATCTAATTCTTTAGATTTTTTTGATATAGAGCAAGAAACTAATGTAGGTCAAAACTTTGGAGCTTATAGAGTTAAAATAAATAACAATTATTTTGCTTACTTCTCTAACTCTTTCAATACAACTGATACTTATAATTTCTCTTTAACCGTTACTGACGTTGATAGTAATATAGTTTCCATACCTTTCACAGGTTCTTTAACTAATATTCAACCTTTTCTTTCGTCTACAACTCCACCAACCCTAACGCCATCGCCTCAGGTTTTACCACTGTTAACCACACCGTTTTACGAAGCTCTTGATCCTAGCGCTAGCTTTTCAATTGGTAATGTTGGGTTGCCGGCTAATGGGTCGTTAAGTGTTAGTAACTTCGGTACTGAAACTGCTGTATTCCTAGAATCTACTCCTCCTCCTACAACAATTTTTGGGTTGCCTTATTCTAGTATTTTGATAAACTCGCAACTAGGAAATATTTCCTGGGGAGGTTTAAAACTTGAAGGTTACTATGAGTCTCAAGTAAAAGTAAAGGATGCTTTAATAAGCTACCAAACCACTGGAGGTATACAATCTCAAGGTAATGAGTCAGCTGGAACATTAACGAGTATAATATATGATCAACCAATAAGAGTTGTACCTGCTGCTTGTAATTTATCAACTAGCTGCCAAATAAGTGCTAGTACAGGCGGACAAAGAGGTCAAGTATTTCAACAAGGTAATAACAATGAATCTTCATTTGGTTGGAGGTTTGGTTCGGCTTCAGGTGGGGTACCACCTGGTTTTACACAGACTTCAACCAATGTTCAAAGTCTATCCTCAGACGGTTTACAATCTGGTACAGTGTTATTTGATTTGATGGTTCAGGCTAATAAAACTAGTGGTGTTAATTGCAAAGCTTTATTTAGATGGAGAATATGGAAGAGAGCTAATAGTGGTAGTACTTGGAGTACGCAGGGTGTTGTAAGTACTAACGCTGTTGATTTAAACTCAGATAATGGAACTGTTGGTATAGGTGCAGGGTGGATAGCACCTGCTCAAAGTACTAGATTTACATGTACTAATATAAATTCTGGTACAACTTCTCAAATACATATACCTATAGCTTTAACGCAAAAAGGAGAATACTTTATAGAATGTAGAGGTTATAGGCTAGGTACAGGTGTAGCTGATTGTTGGATAAATGCTGATGATGCTAACTATCCTACTTGTGTTCCAGTTAAAAGCACTAACTTTATAAGCGGTACTGGTAGAGATGTTGATTATTTTCAGTATTCAGCAGCAAGTGGTTCTTCTAGTGGTCTTTCAACTGCTTGTGCTTTTGTTTTAGATCAAACTACCTACACTAGAACTCCGTATTCGCATGTTGTAGAGCAATTCTTTTCAGACACGGCATTAACCACTGGTACAAGACCAGGTGCTTCAGAAGCTTATCTCACCTCTTATGATTACATACCTGATACTTTAACCACAAATGGTAATGACATAGCTCTTCAGTATGCCGCTAAGATTATTAGTGTTGTAGATGATCCAAATGATGGTAGAACAAGAAGAGGCTTTATTGACCCTTTCCAAAACACAGGTACTGGTGACCTTAAGAGACAACCATGCTCTACCAACGGTACTTATCAGAACCTTAGGTACAGAGTGTACTACAATGAAGACTATTAATGTAATATATTAATAAAATAAGTGATAATAAAACTATGTCAGCAACTTTAGAAGTAAAATATTTTAACTCTTTCTGGATAAAGAAGATGAAATCAATCGTTGACGATGGAGATGCAGTTGTAGAAGACTTATTGCCAGGCGCTTACGCGGCAAGTACAGCTACCCCTAACGAGGATTGGTATATTGAAGAAGCTAGAGTACGAGGTGGTTACAATAACACTTCTGTAGACTTTGGGGTAAAAGCTTACTTGGTAGAAGAAGATGACCAACAGCAGCATAGGTTTAATTCGATGATATACTCTGGTATATTTAATTCTAGAACTGGAGTTAATAGAACTAACGTTTTCTCAGTGGGTGAAGATATAACTAGATCAGCAGACCCTGCAAATGGATCTATACAAAAGCTTTATGCTGAAGATTCTAATTTAATTCTTCTACAAGAGGACAAAGTAAGTAGAGCTTTAATAGACAAAGACGCTATATACTCTGCAGAAGGAAATAGAGCTATAACATCTTCAACTCAAGTTATTGGTGAGATAGTACCTTATGCTGGTAAATACGGAATAAGTGACAACCCAGAATCTTTTGCTGTTTATGGTTATAGAAAATACTTTACAGACAGAAAGAGAAATGCTGTCTTAAGACTCTCTATGGATGGTTTAACAGAAATATCATCTTATGGTATGCAAGACTTTTTTAGAGATAACTTAGGTAACTTAAATTCATTAGACAATGTTATTGGATCCTGGGATATACATAATAAAAATTATGTAGTGTCAATACAAAAAAACAACGGAGGAAACCAAGGTTATAAAACTTTAAACTTCGATGAAAGTGTCAATGGCTGGACTAGTTTCTTAAGTTTTGAGCCTGGCTTCATGTTTAGTTTAAATACATCGTTTTATTCTACTAAAAATGGTAAAATATGGCAACACTACATTTTCGATAATCAACTAAAAAGGGGAGTGTTTTATGGTACGGTATACCCGTCTTCTGTAGAGCTTGTTTTTAATGCTAATCAATCATTAGTTAAAAACTTTAAAACAGTGAATTATGAAGGTAGTAAAGATTGGGAAATGGACTCAATGGCTACTTCATCAGATAATGCGCTACCTATATCTAGATCTATAAATATACTTACAGAGGCATCGAACTTGCAGGCTTTAGAAAACCAATTACTACGTAACAACTTTAAAGTTAAAGAAGGTAAGTACTTTGCTAACCTTATAAACAACAGTGTATCTAGAGCAGGTGAGGTTACATGGGGTCAATCTAGCTCAGGTATCAAGGGTTTCTTTGCTACTGTTAAGATGAGTGTTGATAACAATCTAGTTGGTAAAAAAGAACTATTTGCTGTTTCCACTGAATACGTGGAGTCATCATATTAAATTAAATTAAATGAAATTAAATGTACGTAAACTTGCTGATAGCGATTGGGAAACTCTTTGCTATTGGTGGGAACAATGGCCTAAGTGGCAGAATCCACCTAAAAGCTTTCTACCAGATAATGGTACAGGTGGCTTGATGGTTGAAAAAGATAATAAACCTATTGTTGCTGGTTTTCTTTACTTTACAAATTCCGATGCTGTATTACTAGAGTGGATAGTTTCAAATCCAGAGTACAGAGACAAAGATCGCAAGAAAGCTATAGAGCTTTTAATAGCTACAGCGGAAAACGTATGCAAGGAATCCAACAAAAAATACATGTTTAGTATAGGTAGAAATAAGCATTTAATAGATATACACAAAAAATTAGGGTGGACAGTTGATTCTGAACCATCATACGAAATAGTAAAAACAATATAATATGGGATTAGTAACAGCAATAGCGGCGGGAGGCGCGTTAATATCAGGTATCGGAGCAGCGGTCGGAGCTAGCGCAGCCTCAAAAGAAGCAAGGAGGGCTGGAAACGCACAGAGAGCAGCTCAAGCAGAATTAGATCGCTTGAAAAGAAGTAGGCAAACGATTATAAATCCATACGAATCAACAACTGACTTGTCTGGTTTAGCCACTGATCTCTCGGATCAATTATCTAATCCTTTCGCTAGTTTAGGTGTTGCTACGCAAGCTGCTGAAATACAAATAGAACAAGCTGATATAGCTCTAGCCAATACGCTTGACACTATTAGAGCTACTGGATCAAGTGCTGGTGGCGCAACAGCTTTAGCTCAAGCTGCTTTATCATCTAAAAAAGGAGTAGCAGCTAGTATAGAAGCTCAAGAATCTCAAAATGAAAAACTAAGAGCTCAAGGTGAACAACAGCTTCAGTCTCAAAAAATGTCAGAGCAACAACGTTTACAAAGTATCGCTATATCTGAAGGTCAAAGAGTTCAAGCCGCTGACGCTGCTGGAAAACAATTTGAGTTTGGTGCTCAAGAGAACAGAACAAATGCTGATTTAGATCGAGCCGCTGGCGCAATATCACAAGCGCAGGCACAGCGAGCTCAAGCTAATCAAGCGAAAGCAAGTGCTATAGCTGGAGGTTTTTCAGCTATTGGAAGTATAGGTAGTAGTTTAATATCAGCAGAAGGAGCAGCTGCATCTGGAGGTTATTCAATTTTTACTCCCTAATAATTAATAAATAAATAAAACATGAGTTATAGAAATCCACCTATAATCGTAGATAGATCTACAGACGTTTGGGGTAAAGCAATAGCTAATTTCGGTAAGCAAGTAGCACAGGGAATACTAAGTGTTGGTGAGGCAAAGAAAAAAGCTGGACAAGCTCAAGCCGCTAAAGCTGCTAAGGATGCTGCTGCTATGCAAAAACTAACGACAGCTACTAGAGAATCTTACATGAGTGAATTTAGAGATAAATACATTGCATTGAAGAAGAAAGATGGTAATTTAGCTGAGCAGTTTAAGAATCAAACAATGATTGACCTAAATGGTGCTGATGGAAAGGTAGGAGCTATTGATGCTCAAGTGCAGTTGTCTTTAAATAGCAATCTAAGCGCTCTTGATAGAGAAAAATACAACAAAATAGTAGATGATGCTAAAATGTATCAAGCTCAAGCCGTCGATGGTTTTGGTAAAGTTATATCTGGTATAGATAATGTAAAGTCCAAGTCACATGAATTATTAGCCGAGCCTGGTGGTTGGTCATTTAAAGGTAGTAATAACTTCGAAAGACTACAAAACCAACTAGCATACTACGCTGTCAACACAGAGAAAATGATTAACCCTGATGTTAAAGAATTTAGAAAAATCACAAAAGGTAAAAACGGTGAAAACTTCTTAGAGGCCACTACATTAGTTCCTGTAGATCAATTTAAGGAAGGTGCTACTTTTTTTGATCAACTAACTCCAGAGCAAGAGAAAGGAATGGAAAAAGTTGTTGAAGGCGGTAAAGAATACTATAAGTTTTCTTTCAAAAGAGATGCGAACGAGTGGGATGGTGAATTTATAGTAGATATACATGACTTACCCGATTATTCTGAGGTTTACCAAGAAGCTGGAATAGAAGATAAAAAAGGTACAATAAACCAAAAGCTTACAGGGCAAGTTGAAATAGCTGAAGGTGGTTACGAGGATAGAGAAGAATTAATAGATATTGGAGCTATAAGGGAAAATGAAAGCTTAAATACTATCATGCTGGGTAAAGCTAGTGCGATAGAACAGGGTGATGATGAATCTAAGCAAGCTTTTCTTACTTTTGCTTTAGGTAAGGGTGGTACAAATATTAAAGAATTTAACAAAAATTACACTACACCTGAAGGTAGAATACAGCACATAAAAAACTTATTAATAGATGACTCTATTAGCAAGAAGTTTGAAGAAAAATATAGTAGTAGAAAAGCTACTTCAGAAGACGTTAAGCGTTTAAGAGCCTTTAACCCTGCTTCTGAAGTGTCTGAGGGTGATGATATTTTATTTCGTAATATTGGTAGCAAGAAAATTAAAATAGAAGAAACAAGTGAACCAACACAGTTTAAAATAAAAGTAGAGGATGCAATTAAAATAGCTCCAGAAACACTTGAAAATATGACATCGCCTAAATCTGTAAGTGCTTACTATACAAATAAAAAAATTGGAGGAAAAACTATTATTAACGCAAGAATAAAAACATCGACTTCAGAAGTTAAATCACAAGGTAAAACTCCAAAAACACTAGAGTTAGATTTTGTATCAGGATCTACTACTGCCGGAGGTGAAAGAACTGAATTTACAGACACTATGAAGTTTGATTTAAATAATCCAACTAGAGTAAAGACATTGATAGATCTACTTCCTGATAGCGATATCTTAAAGAAAGAGTTAAAAGATTTATTAGACAAAAAATCAAAGAACGTTAACCAAGATTATAACTAATAAAATTAAATAAAATATGCCAGTAAAAAGATATGAAGTTGACGGTAATCCTTATGACGTATCAGAAGCTAAAGAACAAGAATTTTTAAGTAAATTTAGCAATGCTGTTTTTATAAGTGTTTTAGATGAAGACACTAATGAGTTAGAAGAAACTGTTGAAACAGTGGAAAAGTTAAACGGTGCTGCAAAAAAAGATGCGGATGCAGTACCAGTAGCAACTCCAAGCAGAGCATCAATAATATCAGGTGTTCAACCAGAAGTTACGGAATCAACATCGGTAGATACTTCTTTGGTATCACAAGATCCTGACCCAACAAAACCTTTGTCTGCTAGTGAAAAAAGATTAGCAGTTAGAAAAAAGAGACAGCAAGATAAAATAAATAACTTAAAAGCTGAAGCAATCTCTGCCACTAGTGATATAGAGGCTAGGATAGAAAATATACCTGAAGAAGATATAATAACTATTCAAGCTAATAAATATTTTGGACCTATAAAAAGTAGAAAAGACAGAACAACTGTGAGTAGAACTATGGTTGGTCAAATGGGTCCAACCGCGTCTTTCGAGCCTACTTTTGAATCAGACGAAAGCTACACTGAATACTTAAAAGAAACTTTAGGTGATAAGTATAACCAATACTTAGATTACAAGAAAACAAATAAGATAGTACCTTTAAACTCTCAGAATGAGTCTCAATTAAAAGGTATATACAACGATGCTGAAATACTAGCTAAAGACAAAATATATAATAACAGTCTATTTAATGTTTCAGAAGATGTACAAGAGTATATGGTCGCTAGCCCAAACTTCGCTAGTGGAGCAGAAAGTCTAGAAGCTCAAAAATTCTTAATTCAAGAGCAGAAAGAAAGCATAGATCAAAACTATAAGAGCTACGAAAAAGCTAAAAAAGAGTGGGAGTCTCAAGCCTTACCGCTAAGAGAAGAAGTTAAGGATATTAAAACTCAAATAGATAGATTTAAGTTCTACTCTGCTGGAGCTAGTCAAGAGCAAGCTGATCAATACAACGAGTTAATACAAACTTACAATTCTAAACTTCAACAATGGGAGCAAGAAGGCTTTGATAATCTACCTGTGTTTTTAAACTCACAAGCTAAATTAGTAAACTCACAGCAAAAAGATTATTCTAAAATGCTTGAAGATTCTAGAGAAGCTTTAGTAGATGCTGATTTATTTGAAAAAAATCTAAAAAAAGATTATTCAATGAGTGCTAGAGTTGGTAGAGCATTTGACGAGTTTTTTGTTCAGTCTGGTAGGAATTTTATAGATTTAACAGCTGAAATAGGATTAAAAGCTGCTAGAACAGCTGGTTTCGCTTATCAACCTCTTTCTTTTTTAACAAGCCCAGAAGCCTCTGTAAAAGTAGATTCTTTAATAGAAACAATACAGAAGAACAATAAGAACTACAACTTAGGTATGGCTTCTAAAAGAGAAAACATACCTACAGCACCTTCAATAGATGACATAGGTAAAAACGGTTTATCTGTATGGGATTGGACATCTATAACGTTTCAAGATAACTCAGCTACAATATCTACTACGTTTTTACCTACAGGAGCTGCGCTTAAAGGAGCATCTCTTGTGAATAAAGCTATTAAAGCTGGTAAAGGAGTAAAGAGTGCTTTACAAAAACAAAAAGCCTTGTGGCTAGCTGGTAAAAGAACTGTTCAAGGAACTTTCTTTGTGGCTGAAACAGGTGGTAAATATGGAGAGATGCAAACAGATGAAGCGTCTAGAGAACAAGAAATAAAGTTTTTATACTCAAAATTAGACAATACTGAGGACATAGATGAAAGAACTGAAATATATAACAAAATTACTGAATTAGAGGAAGTAGAAGACTATACTCTACTGCAAAAAGCATTTACATCATTTGGTGCTGGAGCTACAGCTACTTATCTTGAGAGTATAGGTACTTTAAAGATGCTAGAACCAGCTAAAGGTTTAGCAAAGCAAATAGGTATAAGTGCGGCAAAAAAAGAGCTATACAAACAACCTGTTAGATTTGGCACTAACTTAGTGGGTAAGACATTGGCAGGTTTAAAATCTATGCCAAAAAACATGAGCGGTGAAATAGCGGAAGAAGTACTTACAGAAGTATCTCACAATGGTTTAGATATATTAGTGTTAGATGAAAACAAGTCTATGTTTGAAGGAATAAACAAAGACTTTTTAGCAAGCACTGGTTTAAGTACTCTTGGTATAATGGGGCCTAAATCAGCTGGAAATATATTTAACATTATTAAGAGTGAATTTAGAACTAAAAGTGAGATATTTGACAACCAAAAACTAGCTAAAGAGCTTATAGATCTTAACGAGTCAACAACTCCAGAGAATTCAAAACAAATTAGAGTTAGAAAAAAAGAAATACTAAAAGAGTTAGCTCTTAGTGATGCTATTAGTTTACATAAACTAAGGTATATGACAGCAGCTCAAATAGAGGAAGTTGCTGACATTAACAGACAAATGAGGCAAGTTAACGGTAAGTTTGCGAAATTAGGTGGTTTAGGTGATTTAGGTGAAGCTGAAAACAAACGTGTTAAAAAACAACTAGAACAAGAATACTCTAACTTAGCTATTGCTAGGCAAGAAATCTTAGATGCAAAGCAAAGATCTAATACTGAAAAAGCTGCAAATATAAACGAAGCTCTAGGAAAAGCTGCTAGAAACTCCGAAGCGTCTTTTTACTTTGGTGTTAATGATTTTTATAATGATCTCACTATGACTCAAATGGGTGATGGTGAATTTATATCTATAAAAGGTGAAATACAAGAAGATAACTCTATAAAGTACGAAGGTTTAGACGAACAACTTGCTAAATACAAAGGCAAGATGGTTAAGGTTACTGATGATGAAACTGGTAAAGAAGTAGAGGTTGATGCTTTCGAATATTTAAAAGAAAACATAGAGAATAACAAGTTTAATGCTACTCAATTATTCGGAGATATTATAGTAAACCAAACTGTTATAGATAAAACAATAGCAAGTAAACCAACTGGTACAGGTGCTCAGTACGCTGCTATCGCGCCGCTAGAAGAGCTGTTCCATTTAAGTGTAGCTCAGAAGGGTATAAAGTTTGATACTACAGCTAAAAACGCTGTTCTAGAAGCCGAAAATATACTAAAAGAAAAGAGAGATCTTGGAGTTATTTCTGAAAAAGACTATAATGGTCTAAAGAAAAGATTTGATAAATATAGAAGTGAAGATGGTAAAGTTTTTGATGCTGAAGAATTTATAGCTCAAATGAATAACGCTATATCTCTAGGTGCTATAAACAGATCTGATATAGAATCAGCACCATCATTTAAAAAGTTTTTAAACAACACTATTAGATCCACATTTGGTGATATGTCTTGGATGTTGAAGTTAGAAAACTCTGACGATGTTTTTAATCTTGTTAAAAATTTCCAATCAGACGTTTCTAAAGGCGTTACTTTTCAAGCACCTGAAAGAGAAAAGCTTAAAACATCTCTATCTGAAGATATTCAAAACGAAATAGAAGCACTGGAAGATAGTTACTTTGATGGAGAAATAGATGAGTATCAGTTCGAGCAAAAGCGCGATAATTTAGATATAAAGCTTAGGCAAGCAGAAGAATCTGAAAAAGCTGAAAAAGCCGCTGCTGTTGAGCAGGTTGAAACTGAAGTAGTAGAAGATGTAGACATCAAATCAACAGAGCAAATTAAAAAAATAGATAATATAGTTAAAAAAGCTACTGCACAAAAACTTGAAGCGCCAAGTATATCTGATAAGAATAAAAAAATTGCTTCAATTAATGAAGAAATTGTAAAAGAAATGACAGCTCTAGGAGCTAATAGAATTTCAGAAATAGAAGATAAAGATATTAGGCAGTCTATAGTAGATAGATTAGGTAGAAATAATGTAGGTGCTGTTACAGAGTTAGCAAAAAAAGCAGCTTTTAAAGGTAAAAACTTAGTATTAGATGAAAAACTAAAAGTAGGTTACGATGAATTTAAAGGAGGTTTTAGCTCGGAGCTATCTTCACTTATAAATTCTTATAAAGCAAATGTTGATGGTAAAGAAGTTCCTTTTGGCGCTTATATGAACCAAAATCTTCCTCTTAGATACCCTGCAATACTTAGAAGATCTTTAGAAGGTAAACTAAAAAATTCTGAAAGTTTATCTAGTGACAAGAATATAAAGAAAGAAGTAGCAAATATCGAAGATGACACTAATCAGTTTGAACTAGGTGGACAAAATGATTCTAGTGAAGTGTTAGAAGTTGATCAGATCGACGTAAGAAAGTTTGGACCAGCTAAAGATAAGGTTGATGAGATAAATAAAATAGTACAAGTTGAAAAAGGAGAAAGACCTACGTATAAAGAATTAACAAACAAGTACTTAGATGAAGTATCTATGGAACTGTTTAATGTTCCAGGTAAGAAAATTAAAGGTGGAGCTACTTTAAAAGATAGTGAAGCTAAATCGTTACAAGCATTATTTATAAATCCTAATAATGTTAGAAAACTTTTCAAAACAATGCCTCCTTATAATGTTGCTGGTAGTCAAACTACCATAGGTGAGCAAGGTGAGATTATTGATGTATCTAAAGATATGAAAGGTGTATCTATAGGCATGGGTAATAAATTCATGAAAAAATTCTATCAACCAGTTACTAGAGCAATACCCGGTATCTCTAGTCCAAAAGGTAGAAGTTTAGGTGCTAGTAGTCAAGGACAAGTATATGAATTAAAACCAGAATTTAGAGGTAGAATAACAAATGAAGCTATAACAGATATTCAAAGAAGTGTTGGAGTAACCGAAAAAGGTGTTCCATCTGAAAAAATATCTGATGCTAATAGAAGTAAATACGGTACTACGTTAACTGGTTTTGCAAAAACCTATGTAGCTAACGTTATAAATATTGCGGGTAGATCTAAACAAACCGACAAGCAAGAACAAGCAGATACTGGTGCTGGTAAAGCTAGTATAATGCTTAGTAAAGCTGATTCAAGTTTCCTTGCTATAACTGGTAAAAATGCTAAAATAGATTTTAATGATAAGAAAGTAGTTGAAAAGCTAAAAAAAGATGTGTTCTCTATACTAGGAAACAAAGAGTTCGATGGTTTTAGTGAAGAAGATTTTGTTAGATATCTACTGCCTTTGGCCACTAAGGGGTATGACTATGGGTTTAAAACAATAGATGGTAAAAAAGTTTTAGTTGATGACTCTAAAAACACTAGGAATGTAATATTTCAAGGTAGAAAAGACTTCTTTAATTCATATAATAAATATAGAAAAAGTAAAGGTTTAAAAGGTATAACATGGAAATCTAGAGATAGATCTATTACTTTTACAGATTCTTCGGGTAAAAAGAAAACAATAAAGCTAGCTACGTTGAAAAATCAATCAGCTATAGGATTAAACTCAGGTAAGTTTATTGAAACTTTAGAGGATAGGGTTTTAACAGCTCAAGACCAAAGAAATGGCTTAAAGAGAATTTCAGTAGCTTTAAAGAAATTTGCTGATGAAAATCCAAATGATTTAACTACTGTACCTATGTTTTTAACCATGTTAAATAGTAACACAGATGGTTTAGTTAGAACAGCAGCTATACCTAAATGGATAATGTATAAGGAAGGTTTAAAAGACTCAGACTACGTATATGAACACACTCAAACAGCTTCTGATACTATAGTAGAATTAATGAGGGCTATATACAAAAGTAAAAACAACGCTGAGCTATTAACAGAGTTTGATAATATAATGAAGAACTTTGATGTTGCTATTATTCCTAAAGAAAACGATATAAAACTTAATAATAGATTTAGATATAATGGACCTAGAGAAGGTGATGTATCAAAAGGAGATTACAGTGTTAAAATTAAATACCCTGGAGAAAATGGCTTTCCTACTAGATATGAAGCAGCTAATAAGTTAGACAAAGCTGGTATAAAGCTACAGTCTTTAACTGATTTTGCAAATAAAGATATTGAATCTAAAGGCGCAATAAAACTATCTAAAGCATCTGATATTAAGTTAAGTGAAGATTTTAATAATATATTAGAAAATAAATCAGGTATACCTAGCAGAAAGAAATATGGTATTGTTGAGGCTATAACAAAAGGCTCGAGCAAAGGTAGATTTAATTTCTTTATACCACCATCAGCAGAGGATTTTGTTGGTCTGTTATACCCTACTCTTGGCAAAGGTAAAGTCGGTGATGAGCAAATGGCTTGGTATAAAGCTAATTTAATAGATCCATATGCTGAAGCTGTTAATAAACTTAGTAAAGCTCGTGTGTACTTAACAAACACTTATAATCAACTCAAAAAACAACTAGATGTTGTACCTAAAGATTTAGCTAAGAAAATAGAGGGCACAGACTATACTAGAGAGCAAGCTGTTAGAGTTTATATATGGAATAGACAAAAAATGGATATTCCTGGTATTAGTAAAAGAGATGTTAACAAGCTAAACAAGTTTGTAGCAGATGACGCTAACCTACAGACATTTGCTGATCAATTAATAAACATGCAGTTAGGTGATGGTTACGCAAAGCCGAAAGAAGGTTGGCCTGCTGGAACTATAACAACAGATATACTTGAAGGATTGAACACCACTAAAAGAGCCAAGTATTTAAAAAATTGGCAATCAAATGTAGACGCTATATTTAGTGATGACAATTTAAATAAGCTTCAAGCTATATACGGTTTAAATTATAGAAAAGCATTGACTAATATGTTAGAAAGGATGAAGACTGGTAGAAATAGAAATTTCCCAGGAGACACTTTAACAGGTAGATTTACTGACTGGTTAACTGGTAGTATTGGCGCAATAATGTTCTTTAATACTAGATCAGCAGTACTGCAAACAATATCAGCTATAAACTTTATAAATTTTAAAGATAATAACATATTTGCAGCCGCTAAAGCATTTGCTAATCAAAAACAATATTGGGCAGACTTTATGACGTTAATGAACTCCGACTTCTTAAAAGAGAGACGTGGAGGTTTACGTATAAATGTTAACGAAGCAGATATTGCTGACATGGCTAAAAAAGGTGGCGTTAGAGGAGCTATAAGTAAGTTGTTAGAGTTAGGTTTTTTACCTACACAGATAGCGGATAGTTTTGCTATTGCTTCTGGTGGATCTACTTTCTATAGAAACAGAATAAATACTTATAAGAAGCAAGGACTAACTGATAAACAAGCAGAAAAGAAAGCTTTTGAAGATTTTAGAGAAACAGCTGAAGAGTCACAACAGTCATCTAGAGCTGATAGAATATCTATGCAGCAAGCAAGTCCATTAGGACGTACTGTATTAGCTTTTGCTAACACACCAGCTCAGTATGCTAGAATCATAAAAAAAGCCGCTAGTGATCTTAAAAATGGCCGAGGAGATCGTAAAGAGAATATATCTAAGATAATTTATTACGGAGTAGCTCAAAACCTTATATTTAATGCATTGCAACAAGCTTTATTTGCTCTTGCTTTTAGCGATGAAGAACCTGAAGATGAAAAGAAAGAAGAAAAGTACTTGAATATAGCTAACGGTATGTTAGACTCAATACTTAGAGGTACTGGAATCGGTGGAGCTATTGTTTCTGTTGGTAAAAACACACTTGTAAAGATATCTAGAGAGCTTAAAAAAGACAGACCTCAACTTAAGAACATAGCTCTTGAAGCAGCTAAAATATCTCCTCCTGTATCAGCAAAATTATCTAGGTTGCAGCAAGCTGGTAGATCTTATGATTGGAACAAAGAAGAGATGAGAACGAAAGGTTTAAGTTTAGATAACCCTGCTTTTCTAGCTGGAGCTAATGTTATTACAGCTTTTACAAATATACCTCTTGATAGAGCTCTTAAAAAAGCTAACAACGTTGTCTCCGCTACTTCACAAGATCTTGAAACTTGGGAACGTATAAGTTTACTTGGAGGTTGGCAAGACTGGGAGTTGGGTATTGATAAAGAAGATAAAAAAGAAAAGAAAAAACCAACTAAAACCACAAGAAAAAAAGGAGTAATTAGAAAAAGAGTAACAAGAAAGTAGATGGATAAAATAAGCGATCATATATCGCTGCGTGAGGGTATAAATTCTTATACAGCTAAAAGGATGGGTATAGATAACATACCTGATGAGTATCAGATTACTAACATGTATATATTAGCTCATAAAGTTTTTGAGCCTCTACGTAAATGGGTTGGAGGTCCAATAAAGATAAACTCTTTCTTTAGATCAACAGAGCTAAACAAAGCTATAGGAGGTAGCTCAACATCTCAACATTGCGAGGGTAGAGCTATTGACATAGATGATACTTACGGTTGTAAGACTAACTTTGAAATGTTTAATTACATTAAAGATAAATTAGATTTTGACCAACTTATATGGGAGTTTGGAGATGATGAAAATCCAGACTGGATCCATGTAAGTTATTGCTCTACAGATGAAAATAGAAAAAGATGTTTAAGAGCATATAAAGATAACGGAATAACTAAATACGAAATAATATGAAAACACCATTGTACAAAAAAGCAACTTGCTGGAAAGGTTATAAATCAGTAGGAAAAAAGAAATCACCTAGCGGTAAAAAAACCAAGAGTGGTAAAATAAAAATGGTTAATAACTGTGTAAAGAAATAATGAAAAAACTAATAGATAAATTACAGCATCAATGGAATAGGTTAATGTATAAATTAATGTTTCATAAGTACAAAGAATAGGAATAAAGATTATCAGGCGTACCATACCTGCAATTCCTATAATGAAAAGGGCCCTCGTATTGAGAGCCCTTTTTCTATTTTATATGTATAGCATATTGAGTTTTTTATACACATTAGTTTTTATATGTATAAAAAAGTCATAACTTTTAGCCTTTAGTTTACTATTTGTTGTTTTTAGAAACTATTAGTTTACTTAATCATGATTTATTAAACTATCCATCACAAGCTAGACAATCTTCGTCCATTGCTTGCTGAGCTATATCACCACGTAAAACAGATTCTGTTCTAGTATAGTACAAGGTTTTAACACCTTTTTTCCAAGCATCGAAATGAACTTTGTTCAACCACTTAGGTGTAGCCTCTGATGGGAAAGCTAAGTTTAAACTAACTGACTGATCTATATACTGTTGACGCAATCCAGCTTGATTTACTAACTCTAATTGATTAATTTCTTTAAACGTTTTAAAGACTTCCTTAGCAGGTATGTCATGTAGTAAAGTAACACCATCAAGAGCGTCGATACCCTGTATGCTACCTCCGTCAGCCAATATTTTATTCCACGTCTCATTGTTATTAAGTTTGTGTTTCTTTAATAATTTAACTAACGTCGGGTTTTTCCTAATAAAAGTCCCCTTCGCACTCTGCTCTGTAAAAACATTCGCAGCCCACGGCTCAATACCAGGAGACACGTTGCCGCTAAGCTTGCTATTAGAAACGGTAGGAGCAATAGCACGCAGATGAGTATTACGCATACCGGTACCAATACACCATAAAGGCTCTCCATAAATTTCCGCAAGATCTCTCGAGGCTCTTTCACTTTCGATTTTAATTTGAGAAAATATTTTCCTAGTCTCAAACTGAGCAAGTAGACCTTCAAAAGGAATACCCTTCTCTTGGAGATACGTGTGCCATCCAAGTACACCCAGCCCGAGTGCTCGTCCTTTTTGAGCAGAACGAATGGCATTTTCAAAACCTCTAAGTCCTTTTGCTCTTTGAATAAACTCCTCCATAACGCCGTCAAGAAACCATATGGCGTCGTATATAAGGTTTGTGTCTTTCCATTCTTCATATTTTGCTAAATTTAATGATGACAAACAGCAAACAAAACTGTGATTCTCATCTGTCGTTAAAGTTATTTCTGAACATATATTAGTCATGTGAACCTTTAAACCGTTGTCTTTATATGCTTCTGGATTTGCTTTGTTAACATTTCCTTTAAACATGATATACGGTTCTCCAGTTGACTTTCGTTTTCTAAGTAATTTACTCCATCTAGATCTTGCTTCTTTATCTCCTTGTTCAAGCTTACGCATAAATTTATCGCCAACAATTGCGCACTGATGTAGATTAAGCGATTGTCTGTTAACATCTCCTTTAGGTTCCCTGATTTCAAGCCACTCCTCGAAGTCATCATGTTCAATGTTGATATTAACTGAGGCAGCTCCACGACGGACACTCCCTTGATTAGTTGCAAGAATTGTTGAGTCATATATCTTGCAGAAAGGTACGACTCCGTCTGATGTTCCATTACCTGTTATTCTAGCGCCAGCGGGTCTGATTTGATTTATACCGATACCAACTCCACCGCCGTGCTTAGCGAGTAGCATCATCTCTAAGTTCTTACTTCCTATGTCTTGTATAGAGTCAGCAACGTCGATACCAAAGCAACTGA
>JAAHTG010000302.1_pt1 | contig 35986 bp, 39 predicted proteins | sample 6116081 | NCBI WGS metagenome assembly JAAHTG01 (sample SAMN13939989, study PRJNA603662) | sponge metagenome | isolation source: marine sponge | host: Mycale hentscheli | place: New Zealand | collected 2005 | reverse complement strand
TAAATAGTAAATAGTAAATAGTAAATAGTAAATAGTAAATAGTAAATAGTAAATAGTAAATAGTAAAATTTTCTCTTCAATAAAATAAGTAAAGAATGAAGCAGTCTCAATTCGTTGGTAAAGTTTATCTTGTTGGTGCAGGGCCTGGAGATCCAGGATTATTAACTATCAAAGGTAAAGGGATTTTAGAATTAGCCGATGTCGTTGTTTATGATGCTTTGGTTAGTCCTGCCATTTTAAATATGATTAATCCTTCAGCGGAAAAAATAGATGCGGGTAAAAGACGAGGTCGTCATTCTTTAATGCAATCAGAAACCACAAAGTTATTAATTGATAAGGCTCAAGATAATGCGATCGTCGTACGTTTGAAAGGAGGTGATCCTTTTGTATTTGGAAGAGGAGGAGAAGAGATGTTAGATTTAGTTACAGCAGGTGTTTCGGTGGAAATAGTCCCTGGTATTACCTCAGGTATTGCCGCCCCTGCCTATGCCAATATTCCCGTGACTCATCGAGGTTTTAGTTCTTCTGTGACCTTTGTTACAGGTCATGAATCGGCGGGAAAATATCGTCCTGATGTTAACTGGAATGCGATCGCACATGGCTCTGAGACGATCGTCATTTATATGGGTATTCACAATCTTGAATACATTGTTTCTCAAATGCTAAAAGCCCAATTAACAAAAGAAACTCCCATCGCTTTAATTAGATGGGGAACAACTCCTAATCAAGCAGAATTGTATGGTACTTTAGAAACTATTATTGAGCAGGTAATAGAAACTGGTTTTCAAGCTCCTGCGATCGCTATTATTGGTAAAGTCGTTGGGTTTAGAGACTTGTTAGCGGTACAATAACCATAAAAAAGATAACCTCGCCAAATCGGCAAGGTTATGAATCGATTAATTTTTATGGGGGTGGAGAGACTTGAACTCTCACGGCCGATTAAGGCCAACGGATTTTCATCCTCTCACAACTTTCGTTGCTGCTCAATTGAGTTTTGAGAATTGGACTCTCTCTTTACCCTCAGCATTATCCGTTAGGGTCGTTCCCGTCGAGTCTCTGCACCTTCCGATTTCTCGGCTTGGCTCAGGATTGCCTTATCAGTTACACTGGTTTAGGTTTCCCTGAATTTGAGAACATCCACTCATAAAGTTTCCTCTATAAGGCTCAAATTTACTTAAGTCCGTCGCGTCTACCATTCCGCCACACCCCCTTAAGTGAATTGCTCACAGTTATCAATTATAACTAATCTTTTCAAAAAAAGCAAGGCAAATTAATGTTAAATTTAGAATTTGCATTCTATTTCAATAGATAAAGTCTTATATCAATACATTTAGAATGTTTGGCTATCAGCTATCAATAATTTTCACTTGCTACTTGCTTTTCACGCAATATCTTTATATAGCAAAGGATAAGGGGCAAAAGATAAAGTTAAAATCTCGACATCACAATACTTTTAGAAATCATTAATGTCCTAATCAACCCGTTCTTTGCTATAACTTATAACTTTCCTATTGATCAATTTATTGAGAAAACTATCAAATTTTAAAACACAAAAAAATTCTCCCTCAATTAAAAATTTATCTAGGGAGAAATAAAATTTGATTAACTTTTATATGGCTATATATCTATCTATGCGATCGCATTTTAAGTATTACCATTATTTTCTGGTAACAAAAAACGCCAACTATCAGGTTCAAATGATTTGCCCTTGAGCATTCTATTCCAATAAACCCAAGGTAAGGCATATTTTTTCACCAACCACATGCTCTGTCTTTCTTGAGTTGGATCTAAAGGAAAGCTTGGTAACGGTTGCTTGGTATAATCAAATTCAGCCATAATAGTTTTTCCATATCCTGTAATTAAAGGACAACAGGCGTAGCCATTATATTTGTGCTCAGGATTTTTTTATTCATCAAAGCCAGAATATTCTCGATAACAACAGGTGCTTCTTTCCTTACTGCTGCGGCTGTTTTGGAGGTTGGCAAATTGGAAGAGTCTCCTAAACCAAAGACATTAGAATATTTTGTATGTTGACAGGTATATTTATCTACATCAACCCAACCTTGACCATTTGCAAGAGGACTAGTTTTGATAAAGTCATAGGTCGTCATGGGAGGTGAAACATGAATCATATCATATTTAATAGTGATGGTTTCTCCCTCACCAATAGCAAAAACAGCCTCTTTGCTATCAGCCTTAATCTCAATTAAGTTATGGGCATACTTCACCTCAATATTTTTACGCTCAACAACTTTTTCTAAAGGTAGATTATAAGCGGGTACACCAAACATTGCCCCTGTGGCATTTCCATAGATAATTTTGGTTTTGTCTCTCACTCCTTGTTTTGTAAAAGCTTCTTCTGCCAAATACATAATTTTTTGGGGAGCACCAGGGCATTTAATTGCTCCTGCGGGAAAGGTAAAAATAGCTGTACCACCCTTAAAATTCTTGATGGTTTCCCATGTATACGAGGCGGTATCTTTGGTGTAATTACTTGTGACCTCATTTTTTTTTTGCCTAAAGATTCTTTTAAGCCTTTAATTTTGTCCCAATCGATAGTTATACCGGGACAAACCACTAAATATTCATAGCCGTATACAGTACCATTTTGAGTGGTCACTTCATTTTCTTCAGGATTAATATTGGTAGCAGAATCTTTAATCCAGCCAACTCCTTGAGGAATAACTTTTTGCTCATTTTTAACTGTCTCTTCAAGCTCAAAAACTCCTCCTCCAACTAATGTCCATCCTGGTTGATAATAATGCTTATCTGAAGGTTCAATAATTGCTATTTTCAAGCGAGAATTTTTCTTTTTGAGTTGTGATGCGACTGTTATTCCTGCGGCACCACCACCAATAATTAATATTTGATAATTGCTATCCTTACTCATGATCTTTTCTAAATGCTTTGTTCCTACTTATTTCTACTTAATATTCCTTGAAAAAATTGTTAAAAAAGTTACGGAGCCTCCTATTAAATAACCTCATTAAGGAGGACTGATTATTCTATAATCCCTTTTATTGAGGGGCTAGGGGTATCAATATCAATACTTTTCAAACTACTTTTCTACCATCAGTCTAATTTAACTATTTATTTTCCTAGCTATTTTTTTAATATTTCTTTATTTTGTACGGAAAATCTGATGTATGATGACGATCGCTTTTTAAAATTCCCGATTCATTTTTTCCCAGTTCTAAAACCTGTAATAATAATTTGAAGATATAGGAATATTTATTTGATAGTCTAAATTAATTATGTTTGATGCTCTAGCGGATCGTTTAGAAGATACATGGAAAAAACTGCGTGGTCAAGGAAAAATTTCAGAGTCTAATGTTAAAGAAGCAGTAAAAGAAGTAAGAAAAGCTTTATTAGAAGCAGATGTTAACTTTGATGTTGTCAAAAGTTTTGTCGCAGAAATAGAAAAACAAGCTCTTGGTGCTGAGGTGATTTCAGGAGTTAATCCTCAACAGCAATTCATCAAAATTGTCTATGATGAATTAGTTAAAGTAATGGGAGAAAGTAATGTACCCATTGCTCAAGCTGAAAAATCTCCTACAGTTATTTTAATGGCGGGTTTACAAGGTGCTGGTAAAACTACTGCCACCGCTAAATTGGCTTTATTTTTACAAAAACAAAAACGTAGTTGTTTGATGGTAGCAACAGATGTTTATCGCCCTGCTGCGATTGATCAATTAGTTACTTTAGGAAATCAAATTTCAGTTCCTGTTTTTCAATTAGGTACAGATGCTAATCCCGTAGAAATAGCTCGTCAAGGAATTGCACAAGCAGTTAAAGATGGTATCGATACAGTCATTGTTGATACTGCTGGGCGTTTACAAATCGACGAGAGCATGATGGATGAATTAGCTCAAATAAAAGATACTGTCAAACCTGACGATACTTTATTGGTGGTTGACTCCATGATAGGTCAAGAGGCGGCTAATTTAACCCGTAGCTTCCATGAAAAAATTGGTATTACAGGAGCAGTTTTAACCAAAATGGATGGGGATAGTCCTGGTGGTGCGGCATTATCCATTAGAACTATTTCTGGACAACCAATTAAATTTATTGGGGTAGGAGAAAAGGTAGAAGCGTTAGACCCATTTTATCCTGAAAGAATGGCATCTCGGATCTTGAATATGGGGGATGTTGTCACTTTGGTAGAGAAGGCTCAAGAAGAGTTAGATATTGCCGATGTGGAAAAAATGCAAAATAAAATGATGAAGGCTGAATTTGACTTCAATGATTTTATCAAGCAAATGCGTCTGTTGAAAAATATGGGTTCTTTCGCTGGGGTTATGAAGTTAATTCCGGGGATGAATAAGCTTGGTGCTGGACAATTGGAGCAGGGAGAAGCTCAACTCAAACGTACTGAATCGATGATTAATTCGATGACGAAGGAAGAAAGAGGCAATCCGAAGTTATTAGCACAGTCTCCTAGTCGCCGTCGTCGTGTGGCAAAGGGTTCAGGGTATCAGGAAAAAGATATTTCTCGTTTAGTTAGTGATTTTACTAGAATGCGATCGATGATGCAACAAATGAGTATGGGCGGTGGTATGCCCGGAATGCCTGGTATGGGGGGAATGCCTGGTATGGGAGGTATGGGAGGTATGTTAGGTGGTAATCGCCCTGGCTTCCGTAATCAAGGTGGTAAGAAGAAAAAAATGAAAAAAGCTAAGAAAAAAAGAGGTTTTGGAGAGTTATAAGTCAAGAGAATATGTTTTTGAGAAGGTGGGCTATGCTCACCTTCGATTTAGGATTAACTCATAAGTAACCTTAAGTAGGCTGAATTGGGAATAAGGACATTTCCATAAAGCTTTAAGATATTAACTTGTCCTTATCTGAATACATACTGCTATATTTATTTACCCATGACTAACTTACCTCACAAAAAAATCGGTGTTGCTGTAATTGTTAATCAACAAAAAGAAATTTTAATCGATAAAAGACTTCCTAAAGGTGTGATGGCAAATATGTGGGAGTTTCCGGGGGGAAAAATAGAAGCAGGAGAAACACCTCAAGATTGTATTAAAAGAGAAATAACTGAAGAGTTAGACATAATGATAGAATGCGATCGACATTTAATAGATATCACTCATTCTTATCCTGAATTTAAAGTAACATTATCCGTCTATCTCTGTCATATAGTCAGGGGGATACCTCAACCATTAGAATGTGCAGAAATTCGTTGGGTGAAAGTAGATGAATTAAATAATTTTGAATTTCCCTCTGCCAATAAAGCGATTATTTCTGCATTGGAAACCATAGTAATAAATTAGTACGAATAGGTGATAATAACTGAACAGTTGATAATATTTTTGACTTTTTAATTTTGTCCTAACCAAGTCATTTATTCTGATGATTAGGACAAAATCAATTTATCCCATCAAAATAACATTATCAATAACATGAATTACTCCGTTGTCTGCTTCAATATCAGCAGCTACAACAGTCGCATTTTTAACTTCAAAAGCATCAGAGCAATCAATAGAAATCGGTGAACCTTCTACGGAGATTACAGAATCAACCTTTTCTAAATCGGCTTTCATTAACTTTCCTGAGACTACATGATAAGTTAAAATTCTTGCTAATTGAGGTATATTTTGTAATAAGGTTGTAATTGTTCCCTCCGGCAATTTCGCAAACGCTTCATCTGTCGGTGCAAATACAGTAAAAGGCCCTTTACTTTTTAAAACATCAACCAAATTAGCGGCTTGTACTGCGGCGACTAAAGTATTAAAGTCATCGTTGCTTACAGCAATATCAACAATATCAGCCATTTTAAATTCTTTCCTGAGATCTAAATTTTTTATTTATCAAAGGGTGCAAGTTTTACACCCCTTAGTTAACTAATCTGAAAAAAGTAATTATTAATTACCTAACGATAATCTTTATTTTGAATATCATTTAGCCTTGCTTCAGGACGTTTAAATCTATCCATCTGCATCTCGAAAAACTGACGATTTTTGAGTAAATGTTTGGGATTTTCATCATCCAACGGATAAAGTAAAGCTGTTCTCAGAGCTTGAATTACGGCTGAAGTCACATTGTACATCGATCGCTGAAATGTTACTCCTAATTGAACCAATTAGTCATCTTCTCCCCGACAATGTTGTTGATAATATTCCAAAAGATAAGGAGGTAAAAAATGTAACATATCATTCATTAGTAAAGTCGGAGGAATACCCGCACTGCCCACAGGAAAGACATCAGCATAGAGAATACCATAATGAAAATCTTGCTGTTGTTGTGGTACTTGTTTTGCTTGAGCATTATAAGACTTTGTCCCTCGGAAAGGAGAAGTGCGATAAAAAACAGCTTCTACATAAGGTAAGGCAGCTTCATAAAGCCAAGTAAATCCCTTTGATTTGGGAATAATTTCATAACATTCTTCATCAACATAAACATGGTGGTAAATTGGTCTTCCCGCTATAGCAAAAATTCCATTAACTAAAAAGTCCATAGCTTCTTTGACAGTGGTCATTTTGCCTTCATCATATAAATCAGACATTTCAAAAAATACAGGTGCCATCACCTCCCAGAACAAGCCTAAGTTAGAATAGTAAGATAATTGTCTTACCTGTTCTACAAACATGTCGGGAAATAATTTATATAAACCCATCATCAGGGGATTTTTCTTAAAGAAAGCTTTGATAGCTTGATCAGCATTGGTTCTATATTCATCTGTATCGAGATAAGCATCAAATTTTCCCATGCCCATATCTCTACCATGCCATAACATCGCTCGCATACAAGCTTCAGCAAACTCCATATTAATGCGATCGTGTAACAAATGATGAGCTAATTTAGGTAAGTTGCTAGTTTCTCCTTTTTCCATAAAGGTAAGTAACTCTGGATGGGCAGTAGCTTCTCCTCTCCAAATTCTTAAATCAGCGGTTTCTCCTGCGTAGTGATTAGGTAAATCAAGATATTTTTGAGGAAGAAAATATTTAAAAAAAGGCAGAGGTTTGAGAAAAATTCTTTCGGCAATATAAAGTAAGTCACGCCAATAAAAATCCATCGGTACCGCATAAGCTTTATAGATACCGATAATCTGCATGAGATTTTCGGGAGTATCTGGTAACATTGAACCACCAGCTTCTAGACGGTGGACAATGTCTGCAAATTGATGATTTGATGGCGGAAGTTTTGTTTTTAAATTTGTCATATGAATGATGAATCAATTTTGAAGCTGTCAAGCAAGTCGCTACATAAATTATAAATAGGAAAAGTATATAATAACCTAGCCGTTAGCCATAAAAATGCTTTTGTAAGGTGATATTTACTTTTAAAAGAAATAAGTTTAAATTATATTTAGAGATGCGATCGAGAATAAAAAATTAACATTCGTAAGGTAAAGGATGAGGATTTTTTTTCTTGATGGTGAATATCTGATGTTACACAACCAGAATTTTCAATTATTTGGAGTCTGCTTAGGTATTCATTTTTTGAATAAAATGAGTTTTTAAATCACATTTGTTCAATAAATTTCTCCCCATAAGTACAAATGAATTGTATAATTATGGCAAAATAGTAATTAATTAATTATCATTAGCTCGTCATTGAGTAAGAAAAATAAAGAAATACCATGAATAGTTGTGTTTTATTGGCTAAAATAGTTCGTAGTCCTCAATTAAGATATATTCAAGACAATCAACTAGCCGTCACTGATATGATGGTTGAGTTTGAATCTACTGCACCTGACAGTCCTCCTAATACTCTAAAAGCTGTCGCATGGGGTAACTTAGCAACGGATGTTCAGCAACAATACCATGAAGGGGATCAAGTTGTTTTAACGGGACGTTTGAAGATGGATTTGCAGGAAAGACAAGGATATAAGGAAAAAGTTGCTGAAATAACTATTTCTCATATTTATCCTCTTTCAAGTTCAACTGGCTCGACTTCTGATAATAATGTGGTGGATATGAATAATTATCAGTCGGATGGTGCTTTGGATACCGAAGATGATAATGAGCCAATTGAAGGGGTTAATTTGGATGAGATGCCTTTTTAAAATAATTAATAATTAATAATTTGTAATTTGAAAAGCTAATAGCTAATAGTTAATAGTTAATTGGGTACGAAAATATCAGGTTTTTGGCTGATCCCGAATTCAGGTTTATTAAGATTAATTCTCGTAGTTATACAAGAAGACAGGAGGTAAAAATAACAATAATGCAAAAATTAAAATCTCAGGATTTAAGATTCAAATTTTATCGCCGTTTGGATGAAGTTTATCACGAATTTTTAGACGAATTGGCTCAATCTGATTTGGGAGATGGTGAAATGGGTAGAATGGCTCAAGTTGTTATGCTTTCTCGTCAAGAAGGACTTAAACAACTTGTTTCTTTGGAGGAAATGGATGCTTACCTTCAAAAATATCCTCCTGAAGATCAATAGTGTCAAGCGATCGTCTATCATTGATTGAATATCAACTCTACTGATCATAATATTATCTGAATCGATCGCTTTAAATTCAGGAGCAATAAATTACACTTGAAGGTATTTTAGGTGTAATTTTCTCTTTTTTGTCTTCGATACCAAGCTCTCACCAATTTAATTTGATCGTAATTATACATATCTTGTAAGTGTTCTTTAATTATTTTTAAAGATGTATCTCCAATTTGATTAATTCCTTTAATAATTTCTTGCTGAATTTTTTGGTCAACAAAATTATTAATATCAATTGGTTGATTTAGTTCAATCAACTCACTAATATGTTCTGTTATGGTACTTATTGAAAATCCTCTTTTGTGAGAAATCTCTGACAGAGTTAAACCTTGTTGATATAATTGCAATGTTTTCATTTGTGTGTTGCTGGGTAAGGCGGAAGGCATTATTTGTTCATGGGAAAAAGCGAGTATTTCTTGCACAAAATGGTTACCATATTTATTTAATTTATATTCTGTAATTCCTGATAATTTACCTAATATATTTAAAGTTTGAGGTTGCATTTGTGCCATCAATTTTAAGGTTGAATCACCAAAAATAACATAGGGTGCAATATTTTCTCGATCAGCTAATTTTTTTCTTAATTGTTTAAGTCTTTCTAGTAACAATTCTGCTTGTAATTGTCTCGGACTCTCTTTTTTTATTTGAGATAAATTATCATTATTAGATATGGCAATTTCTACTTTTTTTTTCTGTCTTAAAATTAGCCAACTTTGTTTGTTTAATTTTAAAATGTTGTAACCATCATTGGTCTGATTCACTAATCCTTGAAAAACTAAAGAACGAGCTAAATGTTTCCATTCTTCTTCACTATGATCTTTTCCTATACCATAGGTAGTAAGTAAATGATGACCATATTCATAAATTTTTTTTCCTTTTGAACCTCTTAAAACATCAATAATTCGTTTGGCACCAAATCTTTCTTGAGTACGGGCAACACAGGACAAAAACTTTTGAGATTCGATCGTCCAATCTTGCTTTTGAGGAGGATTTAAACAGTTGTCACAACCTTCACAATCACCTTTAAATTTTTCGCCAAAATAACCTAATTGAACAATACGACGACAATAATTTGTTTCAGCATATGCTAAGACTTTTTTTAATTGTTCACGAGCTATTTTTTGTTCTGCTAAATTCTCTTTTTGTTTAATAAAATAGTTGAGTTTAACCTCATCACTAGAGCTATAAAGTAAAATACATTTTGCCGATTCTCCATCTCTTCCTGCTCTTCCTGATTCTTGATAATAACTTTCTAAATTTTTAGGTAAATCATGATGAATTACAAAACGTACATCTGGTTTATTAATACCCATACCAAAAGCGAGGGTAGCAACAATTATTTGTACATCATCACGAATAAATTTATCTTGATTTTCCGCTCTAATTTTATCACTTAAACCACCATGATAAGGTAATGCCAAAATACCATTTTTTTGCAAGCCTTCTGCTAATTCTTCAGTAGTTTTACGAGCAAAACAGTAAATTATTCCTGAACCAGATATACGATTAATTAAGTTTAAAATTTGTGGGTGAGTACGTTTGTGACGAGATTGTACTTCATAATAAAGATTGGCACGATTAAAACTAAAGCGACGAATAGTCGGATTACGCAGATTTAATTGACGTATCATATCCTGTTGGACTCTGGGGGTGGCTGTTGCGGTTAATGCCATTAAAGAAACATGGGGAAAACGTGAACGTAACTGTTTTAGCTGTCGATATTCTTGGCGAAAATCATGCCCCCATTCTGAGATGCAATGGGCTTCATCAATGGCAAAACCAGAAATGGAGATAGTTTGATTAATTCTATCTAAAAAATCTCGAAAGCGATCGCTAACTAATCTTTCTGGTGCTAAATAAACTAACTTGATTTTACCCGCTAAAATATCATCTTCACGACGACGAACTTCATTGTAATCTAAGGTACTATTAAGAAAAGTCGCATTAATACCATTATCTTGCAAGGAGGTAACTTGATCTTGCATCAGGGAAATCAATGGAGAAACCACAATAGTTACACCTTTTTTTAGTAAAGCAGGTAGTTGAAAACAAAGAGACTTGCCGCCACCAGTGGGCATAATTACCAATAAGTCTTTATTTGCCAATGCGTGAGCAATAATTTCTTCTTGTCCATCACGAAAAGTATCATAACCAAAGTATTTTTTTAATGCTTGTTGTAAAGAGGACATAAAAGATAATTAATAATTAATAATTAATAATTAATAATTGACAATAAATTTTTCTGTTATTTACTGATTTAATGTGATGTTAGGCACAAGACTCAACAATTCAGAATCTCATTCATTACACCCTAGTATTAATGATATAGCAGAATTTAGAACTATGAAGTAACAACTGTTAGGTAGAAATATTTTTATTATTGCAGGTAATAATCTTGGAACTTTTATTAATTCTTGAAGTGAAAAAGTAGTTAACGAAGCAAAATATATTCTTAAAATTACAATAATGAAGATTCATTAAAGGGACAAAAAACTTTTGTGATCATTCTTGTGCAAATCATCAAAAGCAATTTTGATAAATCATGAAATAATACGGAGAGAGAGGGATTCGAACCCTCGATAGGCCTTAACAACCCATAACTTCTTAGCAGGAAGCCGCTTTCAACCGCTCAGCCATCTCTCCAACATCAAACATTTGACATTCTAACGCAAAATGATGGTCGTTGGCAACATTCAATTCAGATATTACTTATACTTAGAATTACTGAAAAAGTGGAATTGTGAGGATAGGAGTTATGAGAATTGAGAATGACTAAAACTTTTACTACTATGGCTTGGATATATTTAGCATTTCCTACTTGCTGGTTGTGTTGAAATTAGTTGCTTATTTTCACAAGGTTTTTACCATCGACTGTTTCCAGAGTAAGCTAAAATATGGAACAGGCTTAATAATCGACAACAAACTATTATTAACAAGATTCTCAATTTAACTGTAAAAGTAAAATCCTTAAATCGATCGATTTCACCACGAATACTGTGAACGTGTAAATTCTTAAATATTAACCACAACTATCGCAATATTATGTCTTTTTTACCGAAGTATCAACCAGAAAAATTATCATTAGGATTTTTAGAAAAAGAAATACTAAATATCATTTGGGACTTTGATGGTGCTACAGCGAAAAATATTCATGAGCAGATTCTCAATGATTCTCAAAGAGAATTGGCTTATGCTTCTGTAATGACAGTTTTACAACGGTTAATGAAAAAAGGTTGGTTAACCTATGAAAAAAGAGGTCGTGCTTTTTATTGGCAACCCTTAGTTTCTCGTCAACAAGCTCAAGCAATCAAATCCTATGAGCAGTTAAATAATTTTTTGGCGATAAGTAATCCCGAAGTCGTTGCTTCTTTTGCAGGAGATTTAGATAGTCATAGTATCGAACAGATTGAAGCAATTGCCAATCGCTTATCTGAAATTCGTCAACAAAGAGAAGGAAAAGAATAAAATGCACCTAGTTCTACTAATAATTGTTTTAACTATTGCTTATACTGTTCGATTAATCAGTAAATTGACGATAATCAAACAGGAGAAAAAGTGGGGATTATCCTTATTTTTCTTTGCTTTTCCTCCCTTGATTTTATTAATGACTTGTTTAACTATTACGTTGATGGGTTATCAAGGGGAAATGTGGGGTATAAAAGCTAGTAAATTTAGCTATTATTCTGCTTTATTTTATGTTATATTTGCAATTATTATTCTTTTTAAAAGTTTTTTGAATTTACGTAAATCATTACTTTTAATCAAAGAATATTCCTCTACGAATATAGATAATCAAGAAGTTAAAATTTTAAATAGTTCTTTCCCTTACGCTGCTCAAGTGGGATTTTTGCGATCGCAATTAGTCATCAGTGAAGGATTAATACAATTACTATCAAAAGATCATTTAAACGCTGTAATTGCCCACGAAAATGCCCATAAAACCTATAAAGATCCTTTCTTTTTTTTCTGGTTATTTTATTTAAAAAAGATCGCATTTTTATTTCCTAATAATGAAACTAATTGGCAAAATTTATTACTATTAAGAGAACTAAGAGCCGACAAAAAAGCAGCTGAAAAAGTTGATTTTTTGTTAATAGCCGAATCATTAGTAACTGTTACATCAGCAACTGTTAAACAAAAACAATCATTGAATTTAATGTTACAATGTCCATTCAATGACGATCGTCTAGAAGAGAGAATTAATAATTTATTAGAGGAAAATCATCAATTTAAGTTTAATTGGTGGCAAGTAGTTTGGCTAATTCTCATTTTTATTCCTTATAGTTTTCTACCCTTTCATAATCCTTGTTAGTTATTACTTAGGCACTTGCATGAAAATAAAGTCCCAATTTACAAAAATTATCTAAAGCTGATAGCCAAATATCTCAAAAGCGTAAATGTTATATTTAAGCTAATACGCATTTAGGTTGCCTATTTTATTCAAAAGATTGTTAATCATTCTAAACAAATGGAAGCAGGTGTTGAAGGTTGTTTGAGTGTCAAAGAGAAAAGAGGTACAGTCAATCGGTTTCAAAACGTAGAAGTTAAATATCTTAGTCGTGATGGTCATTGGCAAAAGCAAGAATATAATGGCTTTATTGCTCGTATTATTCAACATGAATTGGATCATCTTAATGGAATTCTATTTGTTGATCACGTAGTGGCGGAGGTTGTCTGATTGAGTGCAAGATGAATTAATCCATTCTAAAGTATAATTGAGCTTTTATAATTCAATGTTACTTTTAAAAAGTAGCTCAATCTTATGATATTAAACAATAAAATTAAGCTTTTTTTTCTATGTTTATTATTAGTCAGTTGTCAGACTGGAAATAAATCAGTTGACCAGAATAATGATTCTCAATTAACAAGAGAAATAAAACCCGGTTTGACTCTATCTAATTCTACTTTAGAACAATCTAATCCTGAAGGAGAAATATTATGGCGGTTAAAAACAGAAAAAACTACTTACTCTCCAGATCAAAAAATAGCTATTCTAGAAAAAATGACAGCTAATTTATTTGATAATGATAAATTAATTTTACAAATTAGTGCAGATAAAGGTGAGCTAAAAAATGGTGGAAAACAGATTTATTTAGAAGAAAATATTATTGTAGTCGATCCTCGAAATGAAGCTGAATTAAGGGGAGAAGAAGTTATTTGGTTACCAGAAGAAAATATTATGACCATGACTGGAGAAGAGTCTATTAAAGTTAGTCATGCTAAATTGGTAGTATTAGCACAGCAAGGAAAATATAATACAAAAAGTCAGGTTTTAGAATTAGAAAAAGATATTATTGCGACAACAAGTGAACCATCTTTACAGTTAAAAACTCAACATTTGTATTGGCAAATTGAAGAGAATAAAGTTATCGGCAATGAAAGATTAGATATTGTACGTTATGAAGATAAAATAGTAACTGATCGGTTAAAAACAGATCAAATACAAATAGATTTAGAGACTAATATAGCGATCGTCAATGGTAATATAGAATATCAATCTTTTCAACCACTTTTACAAGCTGCCGCCACTAAAATTACTTGGTTCTATATCGAAAGAGAAATGGAATCTAATCAAGCGATAACATTAGTACAACCAAAACAAGGAACAACCATAACCGCTAATCAAGGTAAGTTTAATTTGACGAATAATCAAGTCAATTTAGAAGGAGGAATTTATGGTAAAACCACAGAAAATCAAGCCCAACTATATGCTAATAGTTTAAATTGGAATTTAAATAATCAACAAATCAATGCCTATGGTAATGTTTACTATCAACAATTAGCACCTGATTTGAAAGTTACAGGAAAAAGTGCAAAAGGTAACTTAAAAAATAAAAATATCACAGTTGAAGGCAATAGTAATAATCGAGTGACTTCCACTATTTATGCTAATTGACAGTACCATCAACTCGACATTCTCAAAAAATGATACTGTATAATTTTAGATTAATCAAAAAAATAACTTTACAATGATCACAGATGTGCCAATAATTGGTACATTAACCTACATATTGATAGATTAAATTAAAGAGCAAGAATGAAAGTATTAGTTATCGGCGGAGACGGTTATTGTGGTTGGGCAACAGCACTCCATCTCTCTAATAGAGGTTACGATGTAGCTATTCTTGATAGTTTAGCCCGTCGTCACTGGGATGATAAATTAGGAGTTGGCACTTTAACACCAATTGCACCTATTCAAAAACGTATTCAGCGTTGGTATGAATTGACTGGTAAAAAAATTGAACTTTTTATCGGTGACATTACTAACTATGACTTCTTAATTAAATCTTTTCGTAAATTTGAACCCGAATCCATCGTTCACTTTGGCGAACAACGTAGCGCTCCTTACTCTATGATTGACAGAGAACACTCTGTTTTTACTCAAGTCAATAACGTGGTGGGAACATTAAATATTCTCTACGCTATTAGAGATGAATTTCCTGATTCTCATTTGGTGAAATTAGGGACTATGGGTGAATATGGTACTCCTAATATTGATATTGAAGAAGGATATATTGAAATTGAACATAATGGACGTAAAGATGTTCTACCTTATCCGAAACAACCAGGTAGTTTTTATCACTTGAGCAAAGTCCATGATAGTCATAATATTCACTTTGCTTGTCAAATTTGGGGAATTCCTGCCACTGATTTAAACCAAGGTGTGGTTTATGGTGTTTTAACTGAAGAAACTGGCATGGATGAGTTATTAATCAACCGTCTAGATTATGATGGTGTATTTGGTACTGCTTTAAATCGCTTCTGTATTCAAGCAGCTACAGGGCATCCTTTAACTGTTTATGGTAAAGGTGGACAAACTCGTGCTTTCTTAGATATTCGTGATACTGTACGTTGTATGGAATTAGCCATTACAAATCCCGCAAATGAGGGAGAATTTAGAGTATTTAATCAGTTTACTGAGTTATTTAGTATTAATGATTTGGCTCATATGGTACAAAAAGCTGGTGACACTATCGGTTTAAAAATAGCTGTGGATAATATTGAAAATCCACGGGTAGAGTTAGAGGAACATTATTTTAATGCTAAAAACACTAATTTATTAGACTTAGGTTTACAACCTCATTACCTCTCTGATTCTTTATTAGATTCTTTACTCAATTTTGCGACTAAATACAAAGATAGAGTTGATGCACAGCAAATTTTACCCACTGTATCTTGGCGTAGATAAAAAATAGATTAACGAATCTTTAATATACCCCACACAAGTTGATTGCAGTGAGGGGTTTTTTCTTTGAAATTCTGAATAATTTAAATCTGATCAATTATCATAAATCTCAAATTTTAAAAAGTAGAAGCATTCCAACCCCAAAGATAACCCTGAGCATCAGCAAATTCAATATAAATACGATTTTTAGCTATTCCTAAACTATCACTAATTACAGTACAAAAATCTTGACTCATATTTTTGGTTTGACTGCTACTCATGGTACCAACACTTTTGACTTCTAGATAACAAGTCGGTTCAAAAGTTCCTCCAAAAGTCATGGAAACATCAGCTTCAAAACTGGTCATAACATACGATTCTGGTTTGCCTAAATGTTTGGCTAATTTACTCGATAAATTAGTCAGTAGAATTTTAACGTCTTTTCGATCGAGATTTTCAATAGATGTTTGAACTTTAATTAATGGCATAGTATGACAATGGACAATTCAAAATGAACGGTTGACAATAAAATTATAGATAATTTAAGACTTATTGAAAAAGTTAAAATAAGTTATTCAAATATTCTGAGGAGTATTTGAATTGAATCCACCCACCGTAATTTTAATTTGATTGATTTTAGGGCCATCAATATCCACAATTTTAAACTGAAAATTATCAAAATAGAAAGTTTCATGAAGTTGAGGAATTTTTTGCCAGTGATAAACAACGAAACCTCCTAAAGTTTGATAATCATCAATCAAAGGTAAATTAAAATCTAATAAATCATTTAGTTCATCTAAATCAATTTGTGCTGCAACCAGAAAATTTTGTTCATCGATAACTGTAATCAAAGATTCATGCTCTCCTTCTTCACCCACTTCATTACCCAAAATCTCACTAATTAAATCTTGTTTTGTCACTAAACCTGATGTACCACCATATTCATCAACAATTACTACCATTTTGAGGCGACAATTCTGCATAGTAGTTAATAAGTCACTTAATAAAATTGATTCATTAAAAAAACGAATTGGCTTAATGAATTTTGTTAAAGGTGTATTCAAATTGACAGAATCATCAGCCAAAACTGAAACACAAGTTTTTAAATCAATTACACCATGAATATCATCTAAGGATTCTCCGATGACAGGAAAACGAGCATGTCTGGTTTTAGCAACTTCTTCGAGTAAATCTTTATAAGTAGCTGATATATTTAAAGCTTTGATATTAACCCGAGGAGTCATTACCTCTGATGCTTCGACATCTCCAAATTCAAAGACATTATTTAACCATTCTCTTTCTTCGGCTTCCAAACCAGAAGAACTTTTTTCTGTATTGATAATTAATTGTAATTCTTCTGAAGTGACTTGTTTATACCAACCTTGCCCTGTGTATTCAACCCCTACTAATTTTAATAAACATTGGGTAGATTTATTCAAAATATCAATAAAAGGTTTAAAAATACGGGTAATAACACTCACAGAAGGTGCTAGAATTCGGGCTAGTTGTTCAGGATATAATAATGCTAAAGATTTAGGACATAATTCTCCTAAGACTATTTGCAAATAAACTAGGCAGAAAAAGGCAATGGGTATGGCAACAGAGTGAGTTAACCGTTGAATAATGTGTTCTGATAGTGGTAAATTAGCAATTATATCTTGTAAAAATATAGCGATCGTCACTTCTCCGATCCAACCTAATGCTAGACTAGAGAGGGTGATACCCAATTGAGTGGTAGAAAGTAGTCTGTCCAAACGGTTTTGTAGCGATTGTACTGTTTGGGCTGCTAAGTCTCCATTCATGACTAAATGGTCAATACGAGATTTTCTGACAGAGACGATGGCAAATTCAGCGGTTACAAAAAAAGCATTGATGGCAATTAAAAGTAAAACTCCACCAATTCTTAATAATATTTGATGGAAACTCATGAGATAGTTCTCCGATAACAATCAAATATTCTCCTTTGGCTTTCACTCATGATTGACTTTTAAAATTGACCACTTATTTAATTTTTGCACCGAGATAAATATTATAATTTAAACTGTCGGCTTTCCACTAGTAATCAATTTGCCAACATTAAATATATCATCGGCATTTTTTGTCTATGTAGCGATAGCAAAGTACAAGGATCAAAGAACAAAGGGGTGCGACCTGATTTTGATATTGGAAGAAAGGTCATAAAATTTTTGTTCCATAAGGTATTTATTAATCCATAAAATTAAGCAAATACTGCAGCTAATTGTATATTCTCAAATTTTCTAAAAACCTCTTTAATAGTGAATCACAGCCATCAGGTATCATAGGAGAGTCGCACCCGAACAAAGGACAAAGATTACAGTCTGAACACAGCAATGATTTAAGCAATTATCAATGTCCTCATCAATTCGTTCTCTGCTATATAATTGGAATTTTATTTTTTCTTGTTTAAATCGGTAATATCTTTTTTCTTCTTACTGATTTCTCTTTGCCCATGGATATCATCATAAACATTCACAAGTATTGTCTTTTCTTCTATCAATTTAAATTCTTGTTTTTTTGATAAATCTAATTGCTTATCTGTAATTTTTTGACTGGGATTATCTGCTGGAGATTTCACACCTTTCAATGACTCACTACCAAGGGTAAAAGTAAAATACCCTGTACCCAATCCTAAACCAAGGCTACCTAATAGAACCAAAAGACTTACCCATATAGTAGAATTCATATTTTTTTAAGAGAATAATTAAAATAAATTTGATAAATCGATCGCTTTACATTCTATCGTAATTAAGAAACAAAACTCACATTGATTCATTATAAATGCATAACCATTTTAAATTTATAATCTAGATTTTATTGATTTAATCATAAAAATATGTTACGATGAGGAGCTGTGACAATAGTTGATTCTTGCTGGGTTGGCCGAGTGGTTTAGGCACCAAACTCATAATTTGGGTTACACAGGTTCAAGTCCTGTACCCAGCATCATATAACCTAATATAATAAGGGCTTGAGCGAAAAAGTGCAATTGTGAGAGTGGAAATCCAGCAATTCCAAATTCAAATTATTAAGAAGAGTTAACAGAGAAATTGGGGGCTGAATCGGCGAGCATAAATTCCAAAAGATGCTGCCAACTTTCAAATAGTAGATACTTCGTCAAGGTAAGAATGTCCTGAAAAAAGCCTTTGCGAGTGCCTCGTTGTTTTCGAATCTTTTGATAACGCTCATCCACTAGAGAAAGAATAGTATGGAATAGGAAGGCCAATAGATTGAGGCTTACCAAAACCTTGGCTAAATGCTTTTGTCCGTGACCAAAATTGTGTTCTAAATGATATCCTTGAGTTTTGAGGACATTATGGTTTTCATTCTCAGTTTTCCAACGACTGCGTCCAGATTCCCCTAAAGAATGGATCGATTGAGGTGTAATCAGATGGTTGGTGATAAAGGCATTATGATAGAGGTATTCTCCATCTTTCTCACGAGTCACTTTCATCTCATACCAATTGACCTTGAGAGCTGGTTGTTGGTCACGTAGAGGAACCTGATTGAGATATCGATAATTCCAGAGTTCAAAATAACGTCCATTCATAGAGAGTGTTATGAGACTGTGGCAGACAGACAAAGAGAAAGTTGAATTGGTGAGTCAAACTCAACTCACATATGGGTTGGTGAGAAAATAGGTCATCTCCTAATAAAGTGATATCTCGGTCTTTAAATAAACCACCATAGGTCTCAATCCAACGTTTGGCTGCATTTTGCTCACAGTCTTGCTTGTGATGACCATCTTGAGGGGTGATAAATTCAGGGGGTAAAGAAATCACCTGCTCCTGTTTTGGGGCAACAATCACAGGAAAGATAGCCTTATGAGAATAGGTAACTTTACCACAGGGGTGAGTTTGGGTTGAGCAACAGTTACAATCAATTTTCTCGGAGTTGAAATATTGAATTCCATCAAGGGCAATTAAGAGGTTTTTGCCCAATCGCTCAAACCGTTTGAGATACTTTCTTTGTTCCAAGGCTTGATAGCACCAGACAAATATCGACCACAGATGGGTAGCATCAACCCCATCCAAAACGTTGCGAATCTGAGGAACAGTGGGTACTTTCTCCAAGCCAAACAAAGTCTGAGCATTGTCCTGACCGCAGCGACTGTGAAGTTGGCGCTGATACTCCAAAAAGGATTCACTCTGCATGAAAAATAGGGAAAATGCTCCTAAGACCATATCCTTGAGGCTATAGCGAGTCGCATTACTCGCCTTTCTCGGATCTGGGAGTTGACCAATGCATTGGTGAAGATATTCTAACAATACTGAAAAACTTAACGCCATGTTTTCCAACGGTCTGGTTTGACTCATCTCTAAACCTACATTCGTTTCTTAACCAGTCTTTGAATATGAACAACATTATTTCTGTATTATTAGCTACATTCCGAATTTGGAATTGCTGGTGGAAATCAGAACAATCTTGCCTATCAATCAATTTTAAACCTTAGCAATATGTCCATTCAGTTTTGCTAAATCAATAGCAGCATCTTCCCACAGTTGACCATCTAAAGCGAGCTTCTCAATACAACTAGCTAAACGTAAAGCTTTTAAAGCTTGTTCTCCACCTACTGAAGGTTGATTGCCCTCTCTGACACAACTAACAAAATGTTCTAATTCTGCATGAAGAGGTTCAATATTACTGGTATAAACTTGTTCAATTAAACCATCTTGACGGTAAAAAATTTGACCATAATCGGTTGTATAATCAGCAGTGGTTTGACGATGAATTAAAATTTCATTATTGAGAAAATCTGCTTCAGTTAGGCTGTTTTTACAATGGGCAACAATACCACGAATTTTACGATGAGTAACTTTACTGGCGGTAACAGTAGCGACAATACCATTAGCAAAATTGAGAGTAGCCGTTACATAATCAAGATGTTGAGATTCAGCAACACGACTACCAGTGGCATTCACTTTCATCACGGGAGAATCTGCCAACTCTAGAAGTAAATCTAGATCATGAATCATTAAATCTAAAACAACAGAAACATCATTCGCACGATTGGAATAAGGGCTCATGCGATGAGCTTCCAATGCTAGTAAATTTTCGGTTTTTAAGACTTTACTCAATTCTAAAAAAGCGGGATTAAATCTTTCAATATGTCCTACTTGTAAAATGCAGTTAGCGACAGCAGCCGCGTTAACTAATGACTCTGCTTCAGCGATACTAGCGGCAATAGGTTTTTCGATTAAAACGTGGACTCCTGCATTTAAACATTCTAAACCAAGTTGATGATGAAGTTTTGTGGGGGCAGCGATACAAACAGCTTCGACATGAGGTAATAATTCCTGATAATTTTCAAAGAAGCGAACTCTATATTTACCAGCTAAATCTAATCCTCTCTCGACATTAACATCAGCAATTCCTACCAATTCAACGTCTTTGAGTAAACTTAGGACTCTGGTATGGTGTTGCCCCATATTGCCTACTCCAATTACACCCATTTTTAAGGGGCGATTATAATCGTTGTTTATGGGTAAATTATCTGCAGACAATCTTTGATTTTTCATTTAGTGAATAGTCTCCCCAACAATTGGTTTAATATTCTTTACCTATTTTTACTTAACTTAACTTCAGATACTATCATAGTTATTTTAATTGTGCCTAATTTTTTCTTTATTTATCGATAATTTTACGTAGTAAAGCCCAATTACTTACTTCTTGAAATAAGGTTGCATATCCTTTCTCATTAGGGTGTAAACCATCATCAGACATTTGAGATTTTCGCCAATTTTCACCTCGACTCATCCATAAATCAAAGGTATCTAAGTAGGGTATTTTTTGGTGTTGACAAGCTTGTTTTGCAGCTTCTTTATAATGACATTGATCTCGTAAATTAAAGTATAAACAGTCAAAAAAGGGCATTTTACTTTCGTCTACAGGTACCATGCCCACAAACAAAGTTGGTGCAAGCTGTTGGGCTTGATTTAATCAATCATTTATTTGTTGATTATATTCGTCGTAATGAGTCAAATTTCTACCTTGATGATGTCCTAGACGAGCTGTGTCGTTAACGCCAACGGACAAAATAATTAAGTCAGGATATTTTTTTTTGATTTCTCCTCGATGCTTAAATTCTTCATTTAAACGGTTTTTAACTTGTTCAGTGCGATCGCCTCTAATACCCAAATTATACAATACATGATCACCATTGCCATTCATCAAATTCAAACGCAATCTTTCTACCCAACCACAAGCTTCTTTATCTCCATAACCATAAATTAAACTATCACCGATAGCAATAATCCTCAAAGGAAAAGATGAAGGAGAATGGTTTTTAAGAGTTAGATTACTTAATGTTTGCATTGACAATTCTCATCATTAAAATAAATTACCGTTGTTTTCAATGATACTATATCGATACATTCATGAGTAATTCTAATACCTATAAATCTAACAAAGGATCATAACTTGGACGATTGTTGTTGCATCTTATAATAATAAGCTTGTAATTGATAACCAACTCCTGAATTAGGTAATAATTTTAAAAAATGATTAAGTAATTGTTTGGTTTTCTTGCCTTCCATACCCGAAACAAGTTTCATTTGGCAACGATATTCTATTTGTCGTTTGAGAGCTTGGTAATTGTCGGGGGCTAAAGTGAGGATTTGATCTAAAACTGTTTTTGCCTGACGATACCATTTATTATTAGTTAAAGTAATATTTTTCTTTTGATCTGTTTTCTTCGTATTTAACGACGATAGACGATAAGTTTTTCCTAAATTCATCAAAGAATCGTAAATATTAATTAAAGCGATAATATCCTCAGGAGAATGGAACAAAATCGTGTTAAATGCGGAAATGGCATCAATGTTATTTCCTCTTAACTGCTGAACTTGTCCTAAGGCTAACCAATGTGAAGGTTTATCAGGTTCTAATTTGGTAGCTAAGGAAAATGCATCAACTGCCAAGAGAAAATTATTACGACAGATTTCGATCAAACCGTTAATATGATATTGGGTTGCTAAATTTGAATTAATATCTGCTAATGTTGGACAGGAAAATTTGAGATTAGAAACTAATGATAAAGAATCTTGATATATTTCTATGGCCTCTTTTTTTCTATCCATCAATTGTAAAATTTTACCTAATTTTAATTGCACTGAAATTAATTCAGGTTGTCGTTGAATTACTTGTTGATATTCGTCCACTGCTTGTTGCCATTTTCCCATTTCGTAAAACAAGTCAGCTAATTCTAAGCGTTTTTTCCATCCAGAAGGATGTTCCTCTATATATTTGATTAATGTTTTTAGTTTTTGTTGTTCTCGCATTGGCTTTTGATTTAAAAATAAGTTGATATCGACTTCTTTACCTGAAGATTCGGATAATGTTATGATGCGACTGAAAGTTTTTCTAGACATAATGCTGTTACCTGATAATTAATGGTTTCTAGAGAAGATTTTTTGATAATTGCGATCGAAAAATTAGCTAATTTTGATGTTTCCACAGACAACTTTTTCCCCGTTAAATTTCTGTAATTATCCTGTTTTAAAATATGATTATCTTCAGAAAAATACTTATTTAAATACTTTTTTAAATAATTTCGTGCCAATTGAATCCTCTTATAAACATTATTCTTAGAAAGAGTTAATTTTCTGGCTATATCCGCATAAGACATTTGGTAGTAGTACAGGAGAATTAAAGGCTCTCGTAATGTAGCAGGAAGAGAATTAATGCCATGACGAATGTAAACTTTCAATTCGTAGCGAAGAATAGCAGATTCAGGAGAATCCACCTCAATACCCTCTCTATTTTTGATCGCCATCGTATCAATATTTTCTGTATGTTTTGCTCTTATTTGATGTTTTCGATGAATATCCACACAGAGATTATGAGTCATACGAGTAAGCCATGCTTTCGGATTAGTCATTTTGGCTGCGTACTGTGGTAATTTTTCCCAAGCTTTGAGTCTGGCTATACTTAAAGCTTCTTCCGCATCTGTTTGATTACCTCCCATCCACATTCGACATCGACAATGAAGATAGTCTTCATAAAGTAACCATAATTGCCAAAAAGCATCTCGATTTCCTTGAGCAATTTGAGGGAGCAGGTTATTTATGCAGAGCGAATGTACTGATAATCTTGAAATATTAGTATTTTCAATCATCTGTTTAATTAACATCTTCTAATTTACTTAATTCATAGCTTAGTTTTTTGTTCTGTAAGTTTGATTTGCTCCCATTGTCGACAAATCTTTTAGTTTTAAGATCAATGTTTTTTTTACTCTAAAATATATTGTGTGGAGAAACTTAAGAGAACACAATGGGAAAAAGTCAGGGTTAAACTTCACAAAACACAAAAAGTCTGATTAAATCAGGTAGAGATAGAAAAACGACCTTGACAAAATATAAATACTATTCTCCTGTAATGCACTACCCCTAATACTTTTTAGCTAGCAAGTGTGACTTACATCCTCATTTTATTTAATAAAACTTCTTCTGTTGATTCGATTTATATTTTTTCAGTTGAATAGAATTTTTATCATAAGCAATGGAAATTTTATTTATCGGTTTTATTTTATATGCCTAAGATAAAATATTCTGTTAGTACAATTCAATCTCTAAAGTTCATATTTTTTTAATATCTTTTACACAAATTTAGCCGTGAAGAACTTGCCCATGAAAGATATAAAGTTATATTAAGTAAAAAAACCTAATTATTATTAACTAAATTTACAGTAAAATTCTATTAATTAAAGTAATTAATAATAATATATTTATTAATTTTATATGAGTTTAGAGCAGATTATTGACATTCTTAATCCCCAACTGCTCGACTATGACAATCGTTATCTCAATTCTACTGAATTGTTAGTTCTACGAGGTATTTGGAATAACCAAACCTATCAAGAAATTGCTCAACAAGAAGGCTATAGCACCAGTTATTTTGCCAATGTTGTCGCTCCAGAGTTGTGCCGAAGACTCTCTAACATCACTCAGAGGCGAGTTACAAAAAAAAACTGTCGAGCCATACTACAATCATATATTTTAGAAGCCCACACATCAGGAGAAACTTCTTCAACATTATTTTCAGAAAATTTATCGGCTGATATTGCACCGAATTATCCTTGTGGTGCAGTTCCTTTAAATTCTCCTTTTTATCTGACGCAAACTTCCGTAGAAAATCAGATTATAGAAGAACTTGCCAAACCTGGTGCTTTAGTAAGGATAAAAGCTCCTCAGGAAAGAGGAAAAACCTCTTTGTTACTGAGAATTTTAGATGTTTGTGAAAAAAACTCAGACTACCAAACTATTAACTTAGATTTACAAAAGGCTGATCAAACAGTTTTACAAGATATAAATCATTTTTTAAGGTGGCTTTGTGTAAATTGTGCTCATAAATTAAAACTCAAACCTAATTTGGATGATTATTGGGATGAAGATATTGGCAGCAAGATGAGTTGGACTATTTATTTTGAAGAATATATCTTAGACAAAATTGAGACTCCCCTTATATTCGCTTTGGATGAAGTAAATCAAATTTTTGAACATCCTCAATTAACTAATGATTTTTTCCCTCTATTACGTTCTTGTTATGAGGAGGCAAAAAGAGTTCGGATTTGGCAAAAACTGCGGTTTGTAATAGTTCATTCTACTGAAATTTATGTTCCTCTTAAGTTAGAGCAATCCCCTTTCAATGTTGGACTCCCCATTGAATTGGAAGGTTTTAATGAACAACAAATTATGCAATTAGCTCAAAAATATCGATTAAATTTGATACGACGTAAAGAAGTTAAACAATTGATGGCAATGGTTGGAGGATATCCTGCTTTAGTTCATCTAGCACTTTATCATCTCTATGAAGGAAAGATGAATCTAGAAGAATTATTAAAAAATGCGACTACTACCACAGGAATTTATTCTCACCAATTACAGCATCATTGGGTCAATTTACAAGAACAATCTGATTTGGCTAGTGCCTTTCAAACTGTTTGCAATACAAGTGAACCAATCTTGCTAGATCCAATTGTGACTTATAAGCTTAACAGTATGGGTTTAATTCATTTAGTGGGTAATAAAGCGATCGTCGGTTGTCGATTGTACCAAGAATATTTTCAAAGTCAATGGAGCAAAAATGAAAAATAACATAGTTAATCGTTTATTGTTCAATAATTTAAAATCGATAAACAAATTGAAAAGAATTGTGGTAACCACATAATGAGTTGTACAACTAATATGGTTCTAATTCTTTTCAATCATAAAATTACGATAATTCGCTCAGAAATAAATAATTTCAATTGATTAAGAAATTAAATTATCCCTAATGCGTAATAGTTCCGTCATCAACTTCTGTTTTACTTGAGATAAAATTTGGTTGTTTGTCGGAATTTTTATATTCTAAAGACGTTCAGAATAAATAATTTCTGAATTTTTCGAGTTATCGGTTTTTTTGATAATTATTTTTCAATGCTCAAAATCATGATGATTTACTCACAAGGGATAATTGTTAATTGTTTAACCAAGGACGACTAATTTGTTCTAATTGCTCTACCTCACCATTGGTTAATTGCCAACCCAATGCACCTGCATTTTCTTGAGCTTGTCGAGCATTTTTAGCACCGGGAATAGGTATAACATTGCTTTGAGAGATTAACCAATTTAAAGCAACCTGAGCAGGGGTTTTGTCATATTTTGCAGCGATATCCTTTAACAAATTGACCACGGGAGCAATTTTATTTAAACCTTTATCATTAAAACGAAAATCCAATTTTCTCGCACCTTCAGGAGTTTGTTTTTGGCTGTGACTATATTTTCCTGTCAATAATCCTTGAGCTAAAGGGCTATAAGCAAGTAGAGTTATACCTAATTTATTTGCCATATGAGTAATTCCTTTTGTCTCAATTTTTCTGGTAAGCAAGGAATATTTAACTTGATTAACTGCTAGAGGAATATTTCTTGGGGATAAAATTTCTGAAGCTTTTTTCATTTCCTGTGCAGAGTAATTACTAACTCCGATCGCACCTATTCTACCTTTTTCTACTTCATCAGCCAAGGCATTCATTAAAGTTTCTTGACTCATCAACATAAATGGCCAATGGACTTGATATAAAGGAATATATTCCACTTTTAACCTATTCAAACTATCTGTAAGAGCTTGACTAACGGATTGCTTATTCCAACGCCAAGGTAAAGGTGCATATTTCGTCGCAATAGTAATGTTTTGACTATTTTCTTGTTTAAACTGTCCAATTAATCTTTCTGATTCTCCATTGCCATAAACTTCCGCTGTATCAAATAAAGTAATCCCTGCTTCCATCGCTGTTATAAAGGCATTTTTTACGTCATTTCGATCGTAATCTTGCCCATAACTCCAAAACATCGAATCTCCCCATGCCCATGTACCTATTCCCAATGGTGCAACTTCTATGGATGTTTTTCCTAAACGGACAGTATTGTTCATAACTGACTATTAACTTCTTTTGAGATTACTATTAACTTTTGTAACAAATAATAGCACATAAAGTATTGCCTATGAGTATGGATCTTTCGACTGTATTACCGACTTTCATTGTGACTTTAAGGGAAGGATTTGAAGCTACTTTAATTGTGGGTATCGTTTTTACTTGTTTGCAGAAAGCCAAAAAACAAGAATATTATAGTTGGATTTATGTGGGGGTAATTACCGGAATTGTCGCCAGTATATTGGTCGGTTTATTCTTATGGGAAGGTCTAGCCACTATTGAATCAAGTAGCTATTTATATGCACCATTTTTGAAGCAACTATTTAAAACTTTGTTGGTAATCATCGCCATTACCATGCTCAGCTGGATGCTTATTTGGATGAGTAAACAAGCGAAATCTATTCAGAGTGAGGTGCAAAATAACATTCAAACGGTTCTCGATAGCGATCGCAACAGCAGTTTTGGTATATTCTTGTTAGTGTTTATCGCAGTATTAAGAGAAGGGTTTGAAACTGTCTTTTTTATTAATGCTCAAGTACAAGATAATTTCTTTGGTTCTTGTCTAGGTGCGATGGCAGGATTAAGTTTAGCTGTAATAATGGGATGGGGACTATTTTATTGGGGAATTAAAATTAATATTCGTTTATTTTTTCAAGTTATGGGAATATTTTTATTATTAATTGTCTCTGGTTTAGTGATTGGTGGGTTAAAAAATTTAGATTATGCGATCGCTATACTTAGTCAAATTAATAGTCATTACGAATATTTATGCTTCTCCCATCAATCCTGTTTATTAGGATTTTCCATTTGGGATATGAGTAAAATATTGCCAGATTCTCAATTTCCGGGAATATTATTCAAAACTTGATTAGGATATCGAGATCATATTTATTTATTACAATTAGTCACTTATGGTTTATTTATTACAATTGTCGGTAATTTATATTTAGGTAGTTTAAAAGACAGTAGATAACAGCAATTGAGAATTGAGGGTTTCTAACCGCCGATGGTTAACTTAAAACTAATTGTGTTTTATATCACACACAAACAATAATTTAATTGTTAGTTACCTTGGTACTGTAGTCTTTTTCTAGTGGTCATTTGAAAAATATCGAAATAAAAATATTCAACAACAATATAATTATGGCTCGTCATTATAATCGGGAAAAAGAACTTCTTAATCATAAATTACAAGCAGGACAATGTCTTTTTCGAGAAGGAGATGAGGGAGATGTTGCCTACATTATTAATGAAGGTTTGATTGAAATTTCGACATATATTGATGATGAACACACCATACTCAATACCCTAACAACAGGTGAGATGTTTGGCGAATTAGCCTTAGTTGATGGTCGTCCTCGCTCAGCTTCCGCCCATGCCAAAACCGATGTTACCTTAACAGTTGTCACCAGCGAACAAGTTAGTAATCGTATTGATGATGCCGATCCTGTTTTAAAATTACTTTTAATGGTGGTTATGAAATATTTTCGCTCCGAAACTGGTAGGGTAAGATCCAACCAAATAGAAAAAGATTATTCTATCGAAGAATTAACCACTCAAAAATATCAAACAAAAATCATTCAAGCGATCGAATTAATTAGACTAGAAAGTGATTTAAGGAATGGTTTTAAGAAAGGAGAATTAAAGCTATTTTTTCAACCAATTATCGATTTGAAAACAAATTTAATTAGTGGTTTTGAAGTTTGATTACGTTGGTTTTTCGTCTCTAGGGGCTTTATATCTCCAGCAGTTTTTATTCCCTTGGCTGAATCAACTTCCTTAATTATTCCTATTGGCGAATGGATATTAGACCAAGCATTAATGAGTATTGAAAAAATAAAAGCCGAGACAGATTATGATATCTTTTTGAGTATTAATATCGCTGAAAAACAAATTTCTGATCCCAATTTTCTCGAAATTCTTCAACAGAAAATTTCTAATTCTCAAGTTAAACCTCAGCAAATTAAACTAGAAATTTTAGAACGAAGTTTATTTGAAGGGGAAATAGCTTCTTCTTTAGTCGAATCTTGCCGCAAATTTGGTTTACCTTTAGTAATTGATCATTTTGGCACTGGTTATGCCAACTTAGCTTATCTCACTCAATTTAAGTTTGATACGGTTAAAATCGATAAATGTTTTATTGATGACCTAGAAGATAATAATAAGCATCAAACTATTTGTCGTGCCTTAATCGATTTATCTAAGGGTTTACAAATGACAACAGTTGCTGAAGGCATAGAAACCCCCGGACAATTAAAAATTTTGTCAAATTTAGGTTGTCAGTTTGGACAAGGATATTTTTTCTCTCCCCCTATTTGTTATGAGGATGCGATCGCATTAATAAAAAAACAACTTCAACAATAATTGATTGGTAATTATTTAAGACAAACCCACCTTAAACTGAATCATTTGGTTATTCACTCAACTTATTTACTAATCGACATAATTATTGAAATATGTTAACTTTGGACTCAAGTAGATTGTAAATCCAATGAAGCTTACAAAAGGAATAAAAAGTGTGAAAATATCTATTTCTGAATCGGTTTTAGTTCAGCAACTTGAAGATGAATCAGTCTTGCTTAATTTAGATAGCGAACAGTATTTTGGTTTAGATGATATCGGTACATCCATGTGGGAAGTCATCAATGAAACCGAGTCAGTAGAAAAAGCTTATGAGCAATTACTAACAATTTATGAAGTAGAACCAGAACAACTGCACCAAGATTTATATAATTTAATAGAAAAGCTAATAGCACATGAATTGGTTAAAGTCATTCAAACGTAAATTAAACACCTTAAGACAAATGTCCTGAGCTGAATGGACTTTACTAATACAAATGTTAGTTCTATTCCCTTTAGTCTCTTTTTCTCTCCAATTCAAAGGTATAAAACAGACTCAATCTCTTTTAAAAAGATTAATTACTCTTAAAATTTTATCGAGGATAAACCTTTTTAAAACAGAAGATAGCCAGATAGTAAAGGCAATCAGCAAAGTCATAAAGATAGCAGTTAGGTGTAATTTTCTTTGGGCTAACTGTCTCAATAGCTCTATGATACTGTGGTTTTTGTTAGATCTCCAAGGAATCCAGAGTCAGTTACGAATTGGGGTAAAACGAGAGTTAGATCAGTTTACTGCCCATGCTTGGGTAGAGTGGAATAATATGCCTTTAAAGAATTCTTTGGCAGTCTGTCGAGAGTTTACCATGTTTGACAAATTACAAGTTTTTTAAATTAATCGTTACATCAGGATGTATCAATATAAATACTTCGATATAAGCTTGGAAAGTAACATTTTTTTTCCTAGCCTCCCTATAATTAGTTGCAATAATTGTGACTATAATTTTCAGCTTATTTTTTCATCTTTTGTTGGGAGTTTTTGTGGTCAATGGATACATCATTGGACGCTTCCAAATGGGAAAATATGGTTTTCTTTGGGAAAGGAGGATAATAAATATCTTCTCAAATTTCCTCAATTAGCCGATTTTCACTTTTCTCCTTACAATAAAAAAATTGACTGCTATCCTCGATCAAATATTTCTCAAGAAACCATAACACACTTATTGTTCAATCAAGTAATGCCCCTGGTTTTGACTTATAAAGGAAAATATTTTCTTCATGCTAGTGCAGTCGCCATCAATACATTCGGAGTTGCCTTTATGGGAAAATCCGGTTTGGGAAAGTCAACTCTAGCAACTAGCTTCGGACAAAAAGGATTTGAAGTTATTACAGATGATTCTTTATTAGTGGAGCAAAAGAAAGATTTTTTCTCCGTAATGCCTAGTCCTCCACAATTACGATTATGGGATGAATCGATCGATTTTTTATTTGCAGAACAAAAACCTAAGTTAGATAGAGGGGTTAACTATACAAACAAAGCACATTTATACGATACCAGCGATGTGGGAATTGCTTTTTGTTGTCAGAATATTTTGCTTAGGTGCATATACGTTCTTTCTTCTCCTGAAGAAGAAACATTAGATACTATTTCAATTCAGCGATTATCTTCAAGAGAAGCAATGTTTCATTTACTTGAATCAGTCTTTCGCTTTGATATTAGCGATCGAATTCGAGTAGCACAAGAATTTAATTTCCTGAGCCAAATTGTACAAACAGTTCCTTGTTTTCGTCTTACTTATCCAAGAAATTTTGAACTTTGAACCGCAGTACAATCTGCTGTTATCGAAAATACTCTAATGGAGATGAAAGTATGAGTGGAATTGTCGGAATTGTTCATTGGGATGAAGAACCTATTAATTCCAATGAACTAGAGCAAATGGCGGACACACTACACCATCGAGGACCTCATGGTAGGGGTATTTGGCGTGAGGAATATTGCGGTTTAGGTCATCGGCTGTTATGGAATAGTCCAGAATCTCTAAGGGAAAAACAGCCCTCTATTTCTGCGGATGGAAACTGCGTCATCACTGCTGATGTTCGTTTAGATAATAGAGAAGAGCTAATTCAGGCTTTATCTTTGACTCATCGCCCCTTTGCAGATATTACTGATAGTGAATTAGTTCTTCATGCTTATCAAAAATGGGGGCAAGCTTGTCCACAGAAATTACTCGGTGATTTTGCCTTCGCTATTTGGGATTCCAAACAAAAACAACTTTTTTGTGCCAGAGATCATATGGGTTGTAAACCCTTAATCTATTACCATTCCAATCGAATTTTTGCCTTCGCTTCAGAAGTTAAAGCTCTGTTTTGTCTGGAACGAATCCCTAAACGAATTAATGAAGCTAGAATCGCTGATTTTTTGGTAGATACCCTAGAACGCATTGATAAAACCTCTACCTTTTACGAAGATATTTTTAAGCTCCCTCCTGCCCATAGCTTAACCGTCAATCAAGAAAAATTTAATTGACAGTGCTACTGGGAACTTGATGCTAGTCAGGAAATTCACTATGATTCAGACGAAGAATACGAAGAAGCTTTTCTGAAAATTTTTACTGAAGCAGTGCGTTGTCGTCTTCGCAGTCATTCCCCTGTGGGTTCGATGTAGGGAATGGACACCCCAACAAAGACGAGCTGATTATCTCAATTGGCTACTAACCCACGAAACTTACGCCAAAGAAATACGCCTGTTTGATCTTGGTTCACGCTTTCAAGAACAATTCAGCGAACTACGTACTGCTATCCGTCAAGACAAAATAGCCTTGGCTAATCAGCGTTCTCTAGCGGAGGTAATTACCCAGTGGAGTGGAACTTTAGCTGTTTTTGGTTCGACTGGATTCATTGCCTATCAAACATTGCAAGGTAAGATTAGCTTGGGCAGTTTAGTGATGTATTACCAGGCATTTCAGAGGGGGCAAAGCTTGTTGCGAGAGTCTTTATCTAGTTTGGCTATTCTCTACGAAAATAGTCTATTTCTATCCAATTTCTATCAATTTCTCAACTTAGAACCAAAAGTCATTGATCCCCCATTTCCTCGCCCCATCCCTCAACCTTTAAAGTTTGGCATTGAGTTTAATCGGGTTAAATTTCATTATCCTCACCATAGTATTCGCCCTGTATTAGAAGACATTACTTTGACGATCGAACCTGGAGAAACTATTGCCATTGTGGGTGAAAATGGTGCAGGCAAGACTTCTCTGATTAAGCTGATTTGCCGACTTTATGACCCAACTGAAGGACAAATTACTTGGGATGGTATCGACCTGCGAGAGTTCAATATATCTGAGCTCAGACAGCAAATTACGGTCGTTTTCCAAGATTATGTTCATTACAACGTCACTGTTCGAGAAAACATCGGCTTTGGTGAGCTAAAGTTACTACAACAAGAGGAAATGATCTATCAAGCAGCTCGACAAGCTGGAGTCGAAAATGCAGTTGTGAAATTACCTTATGGATATGATACGATTCTAGGTCACGAATTTGAGGAAGGAGAAGAATTAAGTATTGGAGAATGGCAAAAAATTGCGATCGCTAGAGCCTTTTTGCGTCAAGCATCAATCATCATCCTCGACGAACCAACTAGTGCTCTCGATGCCGAAGCTGAAGCTGAAGTTTTATCTAAATTTCGCCAACTTGCCCACAACCGTACTGCCATTTTAATTAGCCATCGTCTCTCTACCGTCAGACTAGCAGATCGTATCTTTGTTCTCGAAGGTGGCAAAATCACTGAAACAGGTACTCACGAAGAATTACTCAAACTTGAAGGTACTTACGCTCACCTATTTGCTACTCAAGCTCAACATTATCGCTGATATACTCATGATTACTAACATTCCCACTCAAATTCAACAATCTGAAGTTGAACTGCTACTGTGGTCTACCTACCCGCAAAAAACTGATCTTCAAAAGAAACGATTAAAACAGCTTGCACAACAGACTATTGACTGGTCATATTTAATTTCCTTGGCTTACCAACATAATGTGATGCCCTTACTGTATCGACAACTCAAAGCTAATTGCCCTGATTTAGTTCCATCAGAATTGTTGAATCAATTACGTTTGGACTTCATTGCTAATACCAGCACAAATATGGCTTTGACAGGAGAATTATTAAGAATACTAAATCTTTTTGAGGGACAAAATATCCCTGTACTTTCCTTTAAAGGGCCTCTTCTGGCTCAACTTGCTTATGGTGATCTATCTTCTCGCCAGTTTGGAGATTTAGATCTGCTGATTCACGAATCGAAGGTTGTTAATGTTCATAAGTTACTACTAAAAGAGGGTTATCAATCTCAATGCGATTTAACTGATTCTCAAATAAGAGCTTATCAGAAACTACATTATGGATTGATGTATTGGAATGAAGCTAAAAATATGACGATCGATTTACACTGGTCAATTTTTCCTAAATATTTCTCTTTTTCTCCGACATCCGAAATGATTTGGGCAAAACTGGATGAGGTAAATCTAGAAAATAAAAAAATCCAGACTTTAACAATAGAAATCCTAGTTTTGTTTCTGTGCGCCCATGCAGCTAAACATAACTGGTCACATTTATCCTTAATTTGTGAACTCGCCCATTTATTACAAAAACATCCTGAAATTGATTGGTTGCTACTAGAATCTTATCTAGGAAAACTAGGAAGTAAACGCATGACTTTACTAAGTCTAAATCTCATTGAGACAATCTACGGAACGGATTTACCCGAAAGTCTTTGTCAAAAATTACAGTCAACACCCATTATTACTCGACTTTCTACTCAAATTATAGAGAAACTGTTGTCTTCAAACAATCAAACAAAAGGTTTTTTTAGCACTTGCTTTTATTTCCAAAGCATGGAATCTTGGCAAGACCGTTTGTGGTACTGGATTAATATTATCACAACTCCTACCGTGATCGAGTGGAAGGCAATTCCTCTCCCAGCCATTTTGTTTCCTCTCTATTATCCCATTAGGCTAGTTAGATTGTGTTGGAAATACATACAAAAACTTTGGTTATTTCCTGAAAACCAATAAATCAGGACTTCAGAGTCGACTTGCTCCATTAAGATAGAGGAGCAAAATCGAACCCCCCTAACCGATAATAATGATCTTCATTCTTTATTGGTTACTCTTCAGTATGAGCAGCACGAGGTTGAATTACACCAAAACCGCCATGATTACGTTGGTAAATAACATTAATTTCACCCGTTTGCTCATTGGCAAACATATAAAAATCGTGATCCACTAACTGTAATTGTTCCAAAGCATTTTCAATGCTCATTGGTGGCATCGCAAAATATTTCATTCGTACAACTTCTGTTGGTAATTCTGGTTCACGATCAGAAATCAAACTTCCATCTACAGGTTTCTCTTCTACTACATCTGTTGTTTTTTCTGTGGTGTGAGTTTTCTTTGCGAGATTTCTTTCTTTATATTTACGTAACTGACGAGTAATCTTATCAGAAACTAAATCGATACTGGCATATAAATTTTCGCTATGTTCTTGAGCTCGAATGACAGTACCATTAGCGTAAACAGTCACTTCTGCCTTGTGCTTATTACTTATACGAGAATTGCGGGCAACAGATAAATGAACATCAACTTTAGTTGCTAAATTTTGAAAGTGTTTAACAGCTTTTTCTAATTTTTCTTCTACATAGTCATGAATAGATTCGGTAACGTCAATATTATTTCCTTGAATCAATAATTTCATATTTTAATACTCCATTTTTTTGGATGAACAGTAACGTTATTTTTGATCTCGCAAAGGATCAAGTCATTGAGTTAAATGTAAATTTCTCCTGAATTACTTTCGATTTTTTGTGGATAATATTACTTTGCCAAATGAAAACAATATAAACTCAATTTTTAAGCAAGTCTCTCTCATAATAAAAACTATTTTCTCTGCTAAATAGTTTATACATAATGACCGATTATATTATTTTAATTTGTAGTCTAATTGACTGTTTTGCTCCTTTATTACTCCTTCTATAATTACAGATTAGCACTTTGTTATCAGAAAAACATTTTTTTTTAATTTATTTTCATATTATTCACTTATTTACAAAGTTTTATTAAGATTTATTGCTTGAAAATAAAAATGATAAATTAAAAATATAACCGTAAACATACTTTGAATATAATCAATAGACTTATTTCTTCTATTTCTATACTGGATGATTCTTAATTAATTTTCATAAAGATAATTGTCATTTTTTTTGATGAAAAATCACAACAGATTAATAATTATCAAAGATTAATTCAATTTATTTTTTGAATCAAAGTGTTTATTATTATTTTTATTAAACTGTCAATAATTTATTCTAATTAATTTTAAAAACAGAATTTACGTTAACTATTTTGAGTAAGATTTTTTTCTTAAAAAATAAGTTTATCCACCAATAATCTTTTTACTATTTTGATATTAGCAATTTTTTTTTGAATAATTAAGTAATAATAAATTAATAAAGAAAATATAATTTTCTCCAGAGTTACTAGGCACATTGTTTTGTTTCTTATCTGTGTTCCTTGAGAAGACCCACGGCTATGCCCATGGGATGAATCAC
>JAAHTG010000468.1_pt1 | contig 36097 bp, 26 predicted proteins | sample 6116081 | NCBI WGS metagenome assembly JAAHTG01 (sample SAMN13939989, study PRJNA603662) | sponge metagenome | isolation source: marine sponge | host: Mycale hentscheli | place: New Zealand | collected 2005 | reverse complement strand
TATATGGTTACAATGCTTATTGTAAATCAATTACAAATTTTTGGAGATGTCTATTGATGGCAAGATGGGAAAGATATGCCCTAATTTCTTCTAATCTGAGATCTTGAGGATGTTGCTTATTGTGAAAACAGATATAATTGACAATATAGTGAAGATAGCTTGTTTCAATACGACGACTCATATGCTTAAGTCGAATACTTTGTCAAACTTGGTTAAGAAAAGGAGAGTCAGAAATGGAATAAGAAGGGCTTGATATTATTACTGCAAATGCGGTAATTTGTAATCATGAATCATATTATATCACAACTGCGGTACAATTTAAGTTAGGTACCATCAAGAGACTAAGGTCATGATATCGAGAAGAAAATTTATCGCCACTGCAGCTGTTGCGGGTACGAGTGTTGCTGTTGGGGGCTACGCACTACACTCTCATAAATCACGAGCGGAATACGAGGCTTCTGTAAAGCAAACTTGGCGACACACCCAAGACAATTTAGGCAGCGCCCCCGCTCTAATGCTTGAGCTTGTCCGCTATGCGACGCTTGCGCCATCTAGCCACAACACGCAGTGCTGGAAGTACTGGATTGGGAAAGAGGGGGTCTCGATCCTTCCTGATTTTCAGCGCCGATGCCCAGTCGTCGATCCTGACGATCACCATCTTTTTATCAGCCTTGGGTGCGCTGCTGAAAATCTCATCCATGCAGCGGCGGCACTAGGCTTTCATGGAGAGACGACTTTCAGCGCGGGATCGAGTGAATCATTGGACATCATCCTGCAAACAGCAAAACCGTTGACGTCACCACTATTCGAAGCCATCCCTGTCCGACAATCGACTCGGGGAGAATTTGATGCCAAGGCACTTTCATCCCAAGAGTTGAAACTTCTCGAGGCCGCAGGCACAGGCAACGGCGTTAGAGCTCATCTTCTCACGGACCGGCAAGCCATGGAGAATGTTCTTGACTTCGTGATCCAGGGAAACACCTCCCAGATGCGGGATCCGGCTTTCGTCAGAGAACTCAAGGATTGGCTGCGCTTCAACGGAGCGCAAGCGGCAAGAACTGGAGATGGTTTGTTCTCGGGTTCCTCCGGAAACCCATCTTTTCCAGCCTGGCTTGGTAGCTCGATGTTTGACCTTCTCTTCACCGAAAAGGCTGAAAACGACAAGTATGCGAGACATGTAAGAAGTTCTGCCGGGATTGCCGTGTTTGTTTCAGAAATGGATGATAAGAATCACTGGATTGAAGTTGGGAGGGCTTTCGAGCGCTTTGCGTTGCAGGCAGCGGTGCTGGGTGTGAGAAATGCACATCTGAATCAACCAATTGAGGTCTCATCTCTTCGGCCACAATTTGCCAAATTTCTTGGTATGACAAGTGGAAGGCCTGATCTTGTTGTTCGATTTGGTCGCGGGCCGGAAATGCCAAGATCATTGCGACGTCCTATCGAAGCGGTGGTGGTATAAGTGTCTAATCGGGATAGGGAGAAGTGTTTGACTCTCCTCCCATACCACTCGGCATGTGAGGCCAGCACACTAAACGTGGAAACAGCTATCCTCTCTACCAACCCTGCATATATTGATATACGCTTGCCGATCACGGATTTCGCCCGTGACTACACGGTGGTTGCTCCTGATCGGTTGAGGTTTAGGCAGGTTTGAAATATGATTGTAATACAATCTTAGTTGCAGCTAAGATTGCAGATATTGCTGAGTTGGTAAAAACACATGGAGGGCAGCGGGCGATCGCATCTGAGTTGGTAGCGACAACCCCGATTACCAGAGCCCGATCTTCTCGTTTGAAGAGTTTGACAGCGAGTACCGCGTGGTGGTGCGGGTGGTATGGAGTGGGAAACGGTTTTGATGCGTTTTGCTCCAAAGCTTGCTGAGTGGTTGGCGGCTATTATGACGGAGAAGAAAGAGCTTTTCGCGGATTTGGATTAGTAGATCAATATGATTCGGAAGTGTTTACAGGAACAGATTCTGAAACGGAAACTTATACTACTCCTGCCTGCACTCGAACTTGGTATCATAATGGAGCTTTTGGTTGGGATACTCGTCGATGGGAACAATATTACCAAGGCGATCGTCAACAGGGTTTATTGCCGAGAGATTTGGTAGAAAATCTTCGAGAACTGGGTGCGGATGAATTTGAAGAAGGTATTCGTTCTCTGGCAGGAATGGTGATTCGTCAAGAGATTTATTGAACCAATAGATTAACAGGAAAACGGGGAGATCATCCTTATCAAGTGACCCAAAATGCCTATCGAATGAGAAGGCTACAACCGTCCCAGGATGAAAATGATGCTTGCTTTATGGCCTATCAGAGCGAGCCGCTTAGTTACAGTTATGAAGAGGAGCCTGAAGATCCTCGTATAGTTCATCAGTTTAACCTAGAAGTTGATAACTACAGCAATCTCAGAGAAGCCTGTACTATCGCTTATCCTCGTCGAAGCTCAGATGATAGGTTGCCTGCTCAAGAGCGATTCTACATCACCGCTACGAGACAAGATTATTTAATTATTGATAATAGCGATCGTCGTGAATTGGCTATTCCCACTGAAAGCAAAGCTTTTGAGGTGGCTGGTTTAACTATTGAGGAATCAGATAGCCTCTTTCAATATCATAGTTTAAGAACAACATTAAGAACAGTCCTTGCCTCAGCTCAAGATTTTCACGAATTACTATCTCCTGAAGCCACAACGCTTCAAGCCCGATTGATAGGCTGGAGTCGTAATTACTACTGGAATGATAATCAGACTGGTGCGTTGCCTTGGGAAGAAGTTGGAGAACAAACATTACTTCACCACACGGAATCTGCTTGTTTTACCAATGAATTAATTACAGATACTTTAGGCGATCGTGTTAATGCTAGTTTACTCGAAGAACAAGGATACTACTATTTTGACTCAGATTATTGGTGGCAGCGAGGAGAAACCTACCATTATCTAAGCAATGAGGAATTTTTTCTCCTGTCTCAAATAGAGCGTTTGGATGGCGGCTCGACGCTCTATCGCTACGATGAACCTTATTTTCTGACTTTGGTTTCTGTTGAGGATGCTTTGGGTAATCAAACTCAAGCGGAAATTGACTATCATCTGATTGCACCATTCCAGATTACAGATATTAATGACAATGTAGCTGAAGTACTATACGACCCCTTGGGGATGATTATAGTATCCACATCTCAGGGATCTATTCAAGACGAGGATGATAATGAACAGCCCTATGGCAACGATCGCTTTTTGAGTATTTATAAAAAATTAATTGTCTGTATTTAATCTAATGTGATTTCTCCAAATTTGCAATATTATTCTGGTTGTAGACCTTACATTCCCAACTTTGAAATATGTAATTTATGTTGAAGAGATTCATACTGTTTCTCTAACCATTTCACAATATCTTCGATGACTATTTGTTCACACAAATCATGGTGTAAATCATGATAACCTTCTTTATATTCTTGATACTTTTTATCTATATCAGGTAACTGAGTCAAGAATTCTTTGGTACTCTCGACTGGAGTCACAACATCCTCATCTCCTTGCAAAACAAGAATTGGTGTCGATAAATTAACGACATTATTTTCTACCCACTGAGCTATTTTGAAATATTCTTCAGCAAAACGAGCAGTTGCTTGAGTATGTCTTAACGGATCATTTCTGTAAGCTGAAACGACCTCAGAAATATGAGAACTCATAGTTTCATCAATACCTATATCAAGAGAAAAACGAGGATAAATCCAAGACAATAGTTTTCCGACTAAGATTTTCACAGGGGAAATACCAACTTTACCTAAAGCGGGTGCTATAAGAACTATACCTTTGATCGCACCAGACATGCTCAATATATATTCTATAACAATTAAACCACCCAAACTATGACCGAGCATAAATAAAGGTTGACCAGCATTTTGCGACTTTACCCATTGGCAAAAATCATCTAAGTTATCACGAAAATCAGACCAACTGTGAATATAACCTCTTTGTCCAGAAGATTTGCCATGACCATATAAATCTAAAGCATAAACTCCATAATTTGCTGTTACTAATTTTTCTGCAACATTGCTAAACCAATCACTATGACTACCAAGTCCATGTACTAAAATCATAATCGCTTTGGGTTGGTTTGACGGTAACCAAGATTGATAATAAATCTTGCTACCGTCTGTGGTTGTTAAATATCCTTCTTTTTGCATCATTATGATTAGCTAATCTCCTTTAAGATAATTTTGCAGTTAGTAATTCCCTTGAAGTTCGACTGATAAGCCAAAGATTATTAGAATTTTGGTTTAAAAAATGAGCATAGTTAGAACTCAAATAGGATTGAGCTGACTCGGTATTTTTGAGATAAAAATTAAAAAAAGCAGTACTAAAAGCTTGTATATAGTTTTCAAAAGTATTTCTCTTCTCAATTTTAATGCTTGGGACTTGATTTGTTTTCCATTGTAAATTAATACTTCGGGTGAAAAAATCAAAGTCGGGAATATGAGACTTACCTTCGATCAAAACTAAATAGTGTTGAGCAGTAGTTAACCATTGAAAAAGACGAATTTGTTCAAAGACAAGGGGTGCGATAAAATCGTGACTACCAGCAACTAACATGGTGGGAACAGAAATTGATTTAGTACCTTGTTCTCCAAATATTTCGCTACCAAAGGAGTCCAAACAAAATAAGGCTTGAATGCGATCGTCTTTTAGTTGGTATGATTGTCTAGGTAGTTTTAAGGCTTCACATTGCAAAAGCATTGACATATTAGGATTTTCTGTCAAAGGTTCACAAGCTGTTTCTAATTTATTAAAATCAAATTTAGCCCCTGCCAACATGAATCCAGTATAAGCACCAAAAGACGTACCCATAAAACCTACATGGTTAGTATCTAATCTTCCTGCCCATTTTGTTTGATTTTGTTTCTCTAGTTCATCTAATATAGAACTTACCATTAAAGGGCGATCAATAAATTCCGATAACTCAAAGACTTCTAATGCCTTGCCCGACAACATTTTTTCTAAATATTCAGTGTTGCTACCTAAATGTTTAATTGCCACCACAAGATAACCATAGGAAGCCAGATGACGAGCATAACTACTTAAGATTTCAGGACTAGAACCTAATCCATGAGATTGTATAATCACGGGTATTGTCTCTTCGGCAAAAGAAGCGGGTTGGTATAATAAAATCTCGACTATTGCTTTTTGAAAATACTGATTATAAATTTCCCATTGTACCTGAGATTCTTTGACTTCAAAGTTTCCTGGAAAGCGTAAATCTGGTAATGTTGCAAAATCTTGAGTCGGTTGATTGGTTAATTCAGCTTCTGATAATTCTTGAATAGTATTGAGAATTATTTCTGTATCTTTAACCAATTTTTGTACATCCGTCATCGTTGACATGATTTTTTCCATATCTAAGTCAACTTCTGGGGAAACTTGTTCTAAAAGACTAAACAAAGATACTCCATAGCGATTTTTTGCCATTTCTACCATCATTTTTCTTAGAGTTTGATTTTTGTCTGGATGGTCAATTCTAAAGAAACGTTTTAACCAATCTAAAAGACTATTACCAATAGAAGTTTCAAAAAAGCGGTTAACTTGTAGATGATTTAATTGGAAATTAGTTTGTAATAATTGCCGACATTTATTTTGATAAATATGATTTTTTTCTCCCAGATAAATTTCACAAGTTTTATTCGTAACATAAGGTATTTGTTTATTCTTAAAAAATTTACTTAAATAACGTAAAAAACGTAATAATACTTTGTTTGTTTTTTTCTCTTTTTTGACAGTTTTTTCTTCAGTAGGCGATCGATTTTTTATTTTTTTTGATTTAGTATTCATTATTTTTTCTCCTTTGATCAGAAAAGAAATTGTTGATTGTTAATTGTTAATTATTAATTGAATATGACTATAATTTTGGTAAGAAAAAATTAAAAGGTTAATAATGTTTATTCCAATACAAATAATTATCTTGATTTTAACGACAAGTTATCATGCGATCGCAACTTTTTGGGAAGATAAACAACCACCAGCAGGTAAGTTAATCAACATTAAAAAAAATCAATTACATTACTGCCTAAAAGGAAACAATAATTCAGGTAAACCAACAATCATTTTGGATCACAGTTTAGGAGGTTTAGAAGGCTATCTACTAATTGATGAACTATCTAAACTGACAAAAGTATTAATTTACGATCGAGCAGGATATGGTTGGAGTGAACATAGTTGGAAACCTCGAACTAGTAAGCAAATAGTTCAAGAATTAAACACATTGCTAACTGAAGCAGACATTGAACCTCCTTATATTTTAATTGGAGACTCTTTTGGTAGTTATAATGTCAGACTTTATGCTCATATGTTTCCCGAAAAAGTTGTCGGAATTGTATTCACAGATGGGCTTCATGAGAGTGAAATGTTAAACCTTCCTTGGTTAGTTAAAGTGCTAAAAATAATTTTTACTGCTGGTTTTCTAATATCAATATTAGGTTCAATATTAGGTATTATTAGACTTGCTAAAGTAGTAGGGTTTTTTGAGATATTAAAACCTAATTTAAGAAAGTTTTCTTCTCATTCTTTAAGTTTAACTAAACGTTCTTTTTGTCATCCTAAACATTGGCTCACAATGGCAAGGGAAATGATTAGTTTAAAACAAAGTGGTCTTCAAGTAAGTATTGCTCAAAATTTTGGTAATCTTCCTATCGTTAATATCAAAGCTAAATCGTTTTTTCATCCTTCTTTTTGGACTTTTTTAATTCCCTTAAAAATGTTTAATAAATTAAGAGATAAAATGCACGTTAAATTACATAAGTTCTCAACAGATTGTACTCAACTTGAAGCTAATTTAAGTAGTCATTTTGTTTGGATAGATGAACCACATTTGATTGTAAATGCGATCGAAATTTTATTGGATAAGACGACAAAAATAGACATGACATAATATTTCGGGTTGAATATTATTGAACAATCACTTTGGAAACATCAACATCAAAAGCATTAACTTGAATTGCATCTTGTCTTAAAGTTTCCGCTAAGCGTAAAGTATTAAACTCTTGTTGATTGATAATTCCCACTTTAAGAGCAGATTCTGGCAAATCAAGGGGTTTATTTTTACTTAATTTTCCTTCCTTTACTCCTGCTTTAATTTTTTGCCAAATAGGTTCAGCCAATATAACTTGTTTAAAAGCTTGTTCAATTCTTCCTAAGGCTTGATCTGGATTTGTAGGAATGTAGATACTATGGGTTAAACGATTTATGGTGTCCGAAGGTTTTTGTAAAATTTGAGCCACCTTACCACCTAATTTATCATCAGGCATTTTACCGATCGCATTTATTTTCCACAACCAAGACACTGGCAACCATGACAACATATTATCAGTAATACCCTCGATCGCTAACTGGATTTGATAAAAACCATATTCCATACTCCAATGCACTAAAGGTAAATCTTCCTCCTTGCTTCCTTCTGCTTCAAAACGTCGTAAAGTCGCAGTAACAATATACATCCAAGAAAGGAAATCAGCAAAACGTCCCGATAATTTCTCCTTGCGTTTGAGACTACCACCATAACGAATCAAGGCATATTCCGTGAAACAGGCAAAAGTAGAACTTGCCCAAGCTAACTTACGATAGTAACGTGCTACATCTCCATAAACAGGTGATTTAACGAATAAGCCACGGGTAATATTTAAAACTAAATTTCTAAAGCCATTACCAACTATTGACCCCATATGACTCCAAAAAGCCTTGTCAAAAGCTACAAAATCTTCGGACTCTAGACTTTGAATCTCGTCATAAACATAAGGGTGACAACGTGTAATACCTTGACCATAAACCATGAGAGTACGAGTGAGAATGTTTGCCCCTTCAACCGTAATAGCGATAGGCATAGCAGTATAAACATTCGCCAAAAGATTTCTTGAGCCACGACAAATACCTGCACCACCCATAATATCCATACCATCAATGACGACTTGACGAGCCAGTTCAGTACTGTTGTATTTAGCGATCGCAGAAACCACAGGAGGTTGTTCGCCATTTTCTACTGCACCGACGGTATAAAGTCTTAGTGCATCAAGGATGTAAGTAAATCCTGCAATACGGGCAAGAGGCTCTTGGACACCTTCAAATTTACCGATAGATAAACCAAATTGTTTACGAATGATACTGTAAGCACCTGTCACTCTAGACACAAGTCCAGATATACCAACAGCCGTTGCGGGAAAAGTTACTCCACGCCCTGCGGCAAGACATTGCATCAACATTCGCCAACCTTGCCCCGCACCTTTAACACCACCGATAATTTGTTCAACAGGTACGATGACACTATGCCCTGTAGTAGGAGAGTTATAGAAAGGGACACCCATCGGATCATGTCTTTGGTTAATAGTAACACCTTCTGTTTTAGTGTCGATCAGAACACAAGTGATACCAACATCTTTTCCTAAGTGGAGATAATTTTGAGGATCTTTTAATTTAAAAGCAAGTCCCAATAAAGTTGCGATTGTACCTAGAGTAATGTAACGTTTACGCCAGTTTAATCTTAAATATAGTTTACCATCTTCTGCTTTAAACACAACACCTTCAGAGGTTATGCTTCCTGCGTCTGAACCTGCATTGGGTTCAGTAAGGGCGAAACAGGGGATATCTTCTCCTGTTGCTAGTCGAGGTAAATAGTGAGCTTTTTGAGATTGAGTACCATAGCGTAATAAAAGTTTAGCAGGACCTAAAGAATTAGTAACACCCACAGTAGCTACATGAGTAAAAGAGCGAGAGGTTAGTTTTGCCATCACCGCACTATAGGCAATGGGAGTAAAATCTAAACCACCATATTCTTTAGGTATCATCAAACCGAAGAAACGTTCTTTTTTAAGATATTCCCAAACTTGAGGTGGCAAGTCTTTGTTTTGATAAATGTCCCAATCACTCGCCATAGCACAGACTGTTTCTACTTGATTGTCGAGAAATGCTTGTACTTCTGGTGGTGGAGTCGGATATAATTCTTGAGCTAGGCGTTGTAAATTAGGATTACCCGAAAAGAATTCTCTTTCTACCCAGACATTTCCTGCGTTGATAGCTTCTTTTTCCGTATCAGATATCGTGGGTAGGAGTTTCAACTTTTTTATTAGTTTAAAGATATTGTTGGTAATTACCATTCTTCGTAAAGCAGGAATAACAAGGGTTAAAACTGTTATGACAAGGACAAATGCGATCGCAATTTTAAGGGAAAAATGAGTAGCAAGTAATCCCGTAGAAACTAGTACAAGCCAGACTAATATTCCTGAGTATGCCAGTATCATAAACAGAATGACAAAGCTGGAAAAGATTAATGCAGTATCGTTCCAATTTATTTGATTCATAATTTTTTCTCCAAAATATCAAATTGATAAATAATTTCCCGTTGGTAGAAACAACCCATACTTTTCTCTACCAATTCACAAAATAAAAATGAAGATTTTACGTCTAAATTAATTTTTGATAATCAAAATATTTTGTACTGTTATAGCAAAGGACAAAGGACAAAGGTTAAAATCTCGACATAGCAATACTTTTAGAAATCATCAATGTTCTGATTAATTCGTTCTCGGCTATATAATTCAATCAAAAATACTTCATTGTCAATTGTCAACTGTCAATTCTGCCCCACCTATTATTCAACTAACTCAAAAATGCCTGCTGCTCCCATACCACCACCGATACACATTGTCACCATCCCATAACGGACATTGCGTCTTTGCATTTCGTGGATTAAAGTTGCCGTTAATTTTGCCCCTGTACAACCTAAAGGATGTCCTAAAGCGATCGCTCCTCCGTTAACATTAACTATATTGGGATTCAATACTAATTTTTTAATTACAGCTAAAGATTGAGAAGCAAAAGCCTCATTTAGTTCGATTAAACCAATGTCCGATATGTCTAAACCTACTTGTTTTAAGACTTTGGGAATAGCTTCCACGGGGCCAATACCCATAATTCCTGCTGGCACTCCTGCAAGGGCATAACCTAACAACTTCGCTATGGGTTTAATACCTAATTTGTTTACCCATTTTTCACTCATGACAATAGTTGCCGCTGCACCATCAGACATTTGGGAAGCATTACCAGCGGTGACAGTACCTTGGCTATGGAAAACTGGTTTAAGACTAGTCAAGGCTTCTAAACTAGTATCTTTTCTTGCCCCCTCATCAGTAGCAAAGATATGTTCATGGGGAATAACCTCTTCATCTTGATAGACATTTTCTTTGATAGTTAGAGGGATAATTTCGTTTTTAAAATAGCCAGACTCGATCGCATTTACTGCTTTTTGATGGGAAGCCAAGGCAAACTTATCTTGCTCAAGACGACTAATCCCATATTGTTTAGCTACATTTTCCGCAGTAATACCCATACCAATATAACTATCAGGTGAATCACTCATTAATTGAGGAGCAGGTTTAGGATTATTGCCACCCATAGGAATCATGCTCATCGATTCCACACCACCAGCAATGACTATCTGAGTACTACCTACCATGATACTTTGACTTGCCATGACGATCGCTTGTAAACCCGAAGCACACAGACGATTAACTGTCATCCCTGCCACCGAATCAGGCAACCCAGCTTTTTGAGCAATAATACGTCCAATATTTAAACCTTGCTCTGCTTCAGGGAAAGCACAACCAAAGACAACATCATCAATTAAATAACCTTCTAATTGCGGTACTTTTGCCATTGCCCCTTGCACAACAGCAGAAGCCAAATCTTCAGGGCGTTGATGATGTAAACTACCACGGGGTGCTTTCCCTATTGCTGTTCTTACTGTACTAACAATATAAGCATTTTCCATTTCTTTTTCTCCCTTTTTGCTCTTTTTTACGGGTATAAGCTTTGCAACCTTAAGAATTTTTTTGTAATAATCCTTTATTCGTTACCAATGAAAATCAAAAAAGTTCAATTTATTGAATTTAAGGTGAGTTGAATATTTATGGGAATTAATCAAAACTCAATTTTTTAGTGCTTTTTTATGCTTTAACATATACTCGATTCTTGCTTGGGTTTTCTCCTGCTGTAACAAAGGTAAGAAAACTGTTTTTTCTAAATTAAAGAGATAGTCTTCTGATACATAAGTCGGTGCAGTTATGTCTCCTCCCGTCAGCACGTAAGCTAACTTATTCGCCAAAAATTGGTCATATTCACTAATCCAACCTCCTTGTTGCATGTTATAAGCTATCATCTCTAACATTGCTCTACCTGTTTCCCCTGCCACCAAAATTTCTCTTGCTGGAGGTGGTAAATAACCTTCTTGATTCAGATAAGAAATTAATTGTTTGGCTACATATAATCTTCGATCGCTATTTATAACAACGTGACTATTACAAGGAAGAAAACCTAAATTAATTGCATCCTCTGCACTTTTAGACACCGTTGCCATCCCCACAGTTTTAAAAACTTTTTCTAAGAAAGGATGAAGGTTAGCTTCTCCCATTTTGAGAGCTTGTTGAGATACCCAACTCGCCATGGTCATGATTCCTCCTGCCCCCGGTATCAAACCTACTCCCAATTCAACCAAGCCGATATAACTTTCAGCACTAGCGACAACATGACCAGTTGCCATTAACAATTCGCAACCACCACCTAAAGCTAAACCATGAACTGCGGACACAATGGGTTTGGGACTATAACGAATACGCTTCATTAAAGTTTGTACTTGATCTAAAAATAGAGCAATTTCGGTGAACTTTCCTCCTTGGGCAAGAGTTGCCATTTCTAACAAATTCGCTCCTGCACAATAATGTTTATCGTCGTTACCAATAATCATTCCCTGCCAAGGTTTTTCTGCTAACAAATCTAATGCTGACAATAAACCTTCTACAACTGCTTTACTTAGGGTATTTCCTTTCGATCGCATTTGGAATAAAACTACCCCACTACCTAAATCTAAAACAGCAGACTCGTCATTTTGCCATAAAACATAATCGGGGTTATGCTCGATCGAAGACAGACGAATTTCATCATGGGGTTGACCTAATAATATTGAACCTTGAGGAGTATGCACCATGCCCGCAGTAAAACAAAATTCTCCTCGACACGATTCTTGTAATGTTGTCTCTTCGTGATCTAAAGTTTTGTGATATAAACTACTGACATGACGAGATTGTAATCTTTCAATCCAATCAGGAATTATTAAACCTTCTTTTTTCATATCTTCGATGACAGTCTCAAAACCTAAAATATCCCATAGTTCAAAAGGTCTGATTTCCCAACCAAAACCCCAACTCATTGCTCTATCCAAATCGGCTGGATTATCTGTTATTTCAGGAATACAAGTTGCACAATAATTAAGAGTATGGAGAGTTAAATATCTAAATAATTCTCCCATTCTTCCTTGGTCTTGATAGAGTTTAATTAGACGTTTTTTGAGATTTTTTATTTTCGATATTTCTCGAAAATTCTCTAAGTTCAAAGAGTGAGCTGATTCATAAGCCAAGGTATTTCGATTTAAAGATAAAATTTGTCCTTTTTCTTTTTTATAAAATCCGTGACCAACTTTTGCTCCTAATGCTCCCGATTCAATTAATTTAGTTACTATTTCAGGTACTTTGAAAATATTGCGGTGGCTGTTATCAGGCAAGCAATTATATAAATGCTCACAGACATAATTGAACACATCTAAACCCACGACATCAATAGTGCGGAAAGTAGCCGATTTTGGTCTACCAATTAAAGTACCTGTAACTGTATCAATTTCTTCGATCGTATAGTCTTTTTTTAGCCAAGCATCCACAGCTAACATCGTTGTGTACATCCCTATTCGGTTGGCAATGAATCCGGGAGTATCTTTTGCTATTATCACCCCTTTACCAAGATGTAACCGACCAAACCAATGGATTTTTTTTACTACTTCTTCATCTGTAGTTTGCAGAGGAATCAATTCTAAAAGTTTTAGATAACGAGGAGGGTTGAAAAAGTGAGTCCCTAAAAAACGTTTTTGAATCGATAATGGTAAACCTTTAGCTATTTTTACCAAAGGCAAGCCACTAGTATTACTAGACAATATAGCATGGGGTGGTACTATATGGGAAATTTTGGTAAATAACTCTTGTTTGATACCTAAATTTTCGACTACGGCTTCTATGACCCAATCTACATTTTTTAGATAATCTAAATGCTCTTCAAAATTACCTAAAGTGATTCGACTAGAGCTACTCTTAGTAAAGAAAATAGGTGGTTTTTGTTTTTGAGCTTTCTGAAATGATTTTTGAACGATGTCGTTTTTATTTTGCCCCTGACTGGCTATATCTAATAAATATACTTTGATACCAGCGTTAGCAAAATGAGCCGCTATTTGGCTTCCCATGACACCAGCACCTAAAACGGCGATTGTTTGAATAGATTTAAACATAGGTTTAGTAATGAATAATGAATAATGAATAATGAATAATGAATAATTAGTTTATTCATATTGTGAAGTGAGAGACTTTACTTGTTGTTGTTTGTCTCAGGATTTTGAGGATTATTGGATTAACAAGATTAAAGTTTTTGTGAGGATACAAGGTTTACACCCAAGATGAATACAGTGATTGAAATTTAAACTTTAATTGACTCTGCATAAGCAGGGCAACTATAAACCTCTACTGTTGGGCAGGTTAAATATGTTTGGGAAGAATTAATCGCTTTTTTGCTTGATTTTTGATAAATGTCATCAATTTCTCGATGAAATAACTTAATAATTTCTCCGTCGCTTAATTGTTCAGGACAATAATCAATTAACTTAAATTTACGTACATGAGACCAATATGGTAAGTGACAGTTAGTCTCATCAATTAATGTTTGATAGAGGGCAAGGAGACAAGAATTTTGTAATAACTCTTCAACTGTTAAATTAAGTGCCATTTTTTGGGCTTCTTTTAATAAATTCTCCCTGTCGGGGAAAATTAACATCGAGCAGAATTTATAGTTAGGAGCGATCGCGATCGCTCTTTTGATGAGAGAATTAGTTTGGAGTTGAGTTTCTAAAGGTAAAGCCGAGACATATTTGCCTGTAGATAATTTAAAATGAGCCTTTTTAACTCCCGTTAATTGCAAAGTATTATTAGCCGTTACAAACCCTAAATCTCCAGTATGTAAACATCCTTGTTTGTCTAATATTTCATTGGTTAAGGAGAAATCATGATAGTAACCTTGAGTTGTAAAAGGAGATTTGATTAAAACTTCTCCATCTTCAGCAATTTTTAAATCCACTCCAATAATTGGTTGACCAACTGTTTGCGCACAGTTATCCGATTTATCTTGAGTGTAAGTAACAACTCCACTGGTTTCGGTTAATCCATATCCTTGCACAAGAGGAATACCCATGGCTGTCAAAATATTTCCTAAGGAAGGATTCAAACCTGCACCGCCAGTAATTAAAACTTTTAAATGACCACCAAATAAAGATAGAACTGGTGCGAATATTCTCTGGGTCATTACTTTGAGAGGTAAAGTCGCTTTTTTACCAATACGATACTTTGATGCTAAACACATTCCACTGGTAAATATCCATTTACGCCATGTTTTTAATTTTTCTCCTTTTTGAACAATTTTTTGATAGATTTTTTCTAACAACAAAGGTACGGTAATTAAGATGGTTGGTTTAACTATTTGCAGATGTCGCATTAAATGATTGGCATTGGAAAAATATACCTGATGTCCAGAATATAAATGTCCATAAAAGAAACTACGAGCAAAAATATGAGTTAAAGGTAAAAAGGAAAGGGCGATTTCTGAACTATCTTTGGCAATACCACTGAAACTATCAAAAGAAGTTAATACGTTAGTGATAATATTTTCATGAGTCAACATCACACCATTAGGTTGACGATTATCTCCTGCTATATAGATGATGGTGGCGAGATTTTCTGGTTTTAATTGATTTAATAATTGCTCAAAACTATCGGTAGTTAAATGTTGTCTTCCTTTTAGTTGCACTTGAGACAAAGACATTAACTGCAAACATTGAGGAATTGCCACTTTGGAAACAGGGTTAATAGTTTCTCCTAAAAAAGTAGGAATTTTTAAACAAACAGAATGATTTTGTAAAGGTGTAAAGTTTGTACCTAAATTATTTTCTGCATTCTGAGTTCTCAATTCTAAGTTTTCTTCGTTTTCGGTGATGATTAACCACTGTAATTGAGTTAAGGTTCCTAGATAAGGTAAAATCTGATCTAGTAAAGACAAATTCTCGACAATTAAGGCTTTAGCTTCACAATGATTAAGGATATAAATAATATTTTCGATCGTCTGAGTTAGATCGATCGCTACATTCACTAACCCTGCTAATAAAGTGCCAAAATCTGCCACGACAAAGTCAACATTACTCGGAAGTAGAAGAGCAATATTATCTTTAGGTTTCAATCCCAAACATTGTAAGCCCAAGGCTAATTCTAAAGATGATTGTTGTAATTGTTTAGCGGTAAAACCTTCCCACTTACTTGCTTTCCAATGATAAAATCTGGGAGTATCCCGATGGTTGTTAACTGCATCTATAAGTAAAGATGGCAAAACACGCCCAAATCCTTGAACCTGTTTCATGTTTGCTTTAAAGAGCCTTTTTTTCGCTCTTTCCCCTTCAATAATTAGGTTTTTTATCCGCAAACACTACTTCGGTTAATTAATAATTGAATATTTACTTTTGCAAATTCTTACGATCAAGTTTAAATCGCTTTACTTTGAATGTTCATAGTGTCAAGTTTAATGATTTTACTACTTCACAGTTCAAAGTTTGTTAGTAATATTTTGCGGTAATGATCCTATTCTCTACTATAGCAAAAGACAAGGGGCAAAGGACAAAGGTTAAAATCTCGACATAGCAATACTTTTAAAAATCATCAATGTCCTAATCAACCCGTTTTCTGCTATATCAAACGTCTGATGTGAATTAAAAATGACCGTTATTGGATAAGGCTTTTAGCGATGATCCAAAATTGTTAATCTCCAGTAATTAACCAAATAACGAGGGTTTCAAGAATCAATACACATCAGACGTATATCAAATATTAAGTAATTTAAGAGAATTTGTTTTTAATGTGTTTTTAGTATAGCATATAGCTATAGAATTGATGTAAATTTGCTATACAATTAGCAACATAAAGAATCATGGAAAAACAAATTTGTATTCGTATCCCTAGTCATGAGTTGAAGATTTTAGATCATTATGCAAAGAAAACGATGAGAACTAAAAGTGATATTATTAGGGAATTTATTCGATCGCTAAAAGAATTTGAGACTATATCTAAAGACGGTAAATAATTGAATCTCAATGTCCTTGACTCGAATTCAGGTTAATTGAATATCCAAACTTAATTTATGCATTATCAAACAAACTATGTACTCAGCAAAAACATGCCCCGCAATTGGAATAACTGGGTTTTACTTTCACATTATCTGATTTTCCCTTAAATAGTTGCTAAAGTTTCGTCTACAGCTTGTTTTAACAAATCAGCCTTATCGACTCTTTCCCAAGGTAAATCAATATCTGTTCTACCAAAATGTCCATAAGCAGCAACATCCTGATAAAAACGACCATTTCTTTGAGCAGGTAAAGAAGTTAATTCCAACATTTGAATAATACCAGCAGGACGTAAATCAAAATTAGCTGTGACTAATTCAAGCAATTTATCTTCACTTATGGTGGCAGTACCAAAAGTTTCCACGAATATACTCACAGGTTTAGCGACACCAATGGCATAACTTAACTGTACTTCACATTTACGAGCCAAACCCGCCGCCACAATATTTTTAGCGACATAACGACAAGCATAAGAGGCACTACGATCGACTTTTGTAGGATCTTTACCAGAAAAAGCACCGCCACCGTGACGAGAATAACCGCCATAGGTATCGATAATGATTTTACGTCCAGTTAAACCAGAATCACCTTGAGGCCCACCAACTACGAATTTGCCCGTAGGATTTAATAAAAATTTGGTTTTCTGTGTTGGTTTAATAACTCTATTCTTAAAAACGGGATTAATAACTAACTCTTGAATTTTCTCTTTTAAAATAGCTTGAATTTGATCATTATCAGTAATCTCGCCAATGGTTGCATGATGTTGTGTCGAAATTAAAACAGTATCTATCCCTACAGGTTTATCATCTTCGTAAGCAACCGTCACTTGAGTTTTACCATCAGGGCCTAAATAAGGTATCTCTCCTGATTTTCTAACCTGTGCCAAACGATGGGATAAACAGTGAGCTAAAGTAATTGGTAATGGCATTAACTCAGGAGTTTCATTACAGGCAAAACCAAACATAATCCCTTGATCACCAGCACCAATGGCATCTAATTCATCTTCACTTAAAGACTCTCTCTGTTCTTTGGCTTGATCTACACCTTGAGCAATATCTGGTGACTGTGCATCTAATGCGACTAATACAGAACAACTATTTGCTGAAAAACCGTTATTGGCATCGGTATAACCAATATCAGCGATTTTTTTTCTGGCTAAATCAATATAATTAATTTTTGTTTGAGATGATATTTCTCCCGTAATCAAAACCAAACCAGTATTGACTACAACCTCTGCCGCTACACGACTAGAGGGATCTTCAGTTAGTAAAGCGTCGAGAATAGTATCAGAAATTTGATCACAGATTTTATCTGGATGTCCTTCTGTTACTGATTCTGAGGTAAACAAATAGCTACGACTCAAATTTTTCCCCCAATTATTTTTTTCGTTTAGTTCTCTATCATATAAGTTAGTATTCCCATCAATCAAATATATAGCAACTACTATTTACATTAATAAATTGTCTAATTTTATATCATTTTTCCTTTGTGGATTATTTTTTATTTTATTTGGATGCGATCGCACTATCTCAAATAGTAGCTTAAATCAACAACCAGATGAAGAATCAGCGACTTTGCCCGTGACGATAAATCCAGAGCAAAAAGCAGACATAATCTTACAAGTAGAACAACAACGAGAAGATCTAAATTTATGTAACCAAGAAAAAGATCAAGCATTATCAAACAATTCTACTCAAGTATATAGTTTAAATCAGTCGAAATATTTAGTAGAAATTCTTTGTTTTTTGGGTGCTTATCAAGGTAATTATCAATATCTTTGGGGGAGTCAAAATGACAAAAAACTTAACAAAATTAATTTTCCCATCTTTCGTCGTGATGAAAGTGGTTTGAAATTAAGCAATACTTTTACATTAGTCGGTGGAACAGAATTTGATGATATTAATCAGATATTAATGGTCAAAACTAAAGCCAGAGGTTTAGGCGATTGTGGTAGTTATATTGAATACAAATGGCAAAATTCTCAATTTACTTTGAAAGAATATCGTGACAAGTCTGAATGTGATGGAGTTTATCTTGAACCACAAAATTATCCTTTAATATATCCATAGATTGTAATCGATCGCAATTTTGAACAGGTGGTTGAAAAAATACCCTCAAAAAGAAACCGAAGATAGTGAAAAATATTTCTTAAAATTGGCAGGAAATCATCGATTTATAAGATAGTACATTGTGAAGTATTCCTATGAATATGATAATGTGAATATTTATTAACAAAACCATCTAAAGTAAGAACAGTAAAGCTGAAGGAGAAAGTCATTGGAGCAAGTGAAAAGAGGTGTTACTATTATCGGTAGTGGTTCGGCGACTAGCCCACAAGTACTAGGTAATAATAATTTGAGCAAAATTGTCGAGACATCTGATGATTGGATAACTAGTCGTACAGGTATAAAAAAACGTCATCTTGCCGATACTCAATCCCTTAGTGATTTAGCCAGCGAAGCCGCTCAAAAAGCGATCGTCGATGCTGGTTTAACTCCTGATGATATTGATCTGATTATCTTGGCAACTTCCACTCCCGACGATTTATTTGGTAGTGCCAGTAAAGTGCAACATCAGATTGGGGCAACTAAAGCCGTTGCATTCGATTTAACTGCTGCTTGTTCTGGTTTTGTGTTTGCATTAGTTACCGCTTCCCAATTTTTGCGTAATGGTGTTTATCAAAATATAGTCGTGATTGGTGCCGATTGTTTATCCCGTTGGGTTGACTGGAGCGATCGCACTACATGTGTATTATTTGGTGATGGTGCAGGAGCAGTTGTTTGTCAAAGTAATCAAGAAAAAGACAATCTGTTAGGTTTTCAAATGCACAGTAATGGCGAATTAAATAACTGTTTGAATCTTGCCTATCAAGGGGAAAGTAAAAATCTTGGTACAGATAAACAAATAATTCAAGGAGGCTTTGGTTTTATCTCCATGAATGGTCGAGAAGTATATCGTTTTGCCGTCAGCAAAGTACCAGAAGTAATTGAAAAAGCCTTATACAAAGCTTATTTAAGTACAGAAGATGTGGATTGGTTAATCTTACATCAAGCTAATCAAAGAATTCTCGATGCAGTTGCCAATAGATTAAAAATCAGCAAAGACAAAGTAATTTCTAATTTAAGTGAATATGGCAACACCTCCGCTGCCTCTATTCCTCTAGCCTTAGATGAAGCTGTCAAAAAAGGCAAAATCAAAGCTGGGGATACCATTGTTACCTCAGGTTTTGGTGCTGGTTTAACTTGGGGTGCAGCCATTTTTAAATGGGGAAATTAATTGAGAGTCAATGGGTAAGGGGTAAAGATGTTCTGCTATTTCCCTTATTCCCTACTCTGTTTTCTCACCTTCCTTGCTTTTGCTCGTCAAAAGGGCAAAGTTCAAAGGGCAACCCTTCGACAAAGCTCAGGGCAAGTGGGCAAAGGTAATTTTTGAAAATAGCACCGTTACTACCATCAAAAATATTCACGCCGATCAAGGCAAGGTTTTAAACCCTCGATTTTTTGATAATTTTGATCTGGTACTAGTACTAATACTATTCATTGGTAAATACAAACTCTCCTCTATCTCCTGCCGTACCTGACGACTGACATAACACTCACTGGCTAAACATTCTTCTAATAATTTATTTGCTTCTAAATATTGCCTTATTAAAGCTATTTGTTGCTCGTTAAAATTCCATTTATGCCCGATATTACGATATTTAATCATTAAGCTTCGCCATTCTTCTTGCCAAACTGAACCATGAGATTTTTGCCACTCCTTAAATTTTTCTTTATTTTTTTTTGGATTCGGTCTTTGTTTTAACAGTTTTTTCAATCCTGCTATAAATCGACGATCAAGATTAAGTTTTTTAAATCGATCGAGGTCTCGGTAGAGGTAGAGGTCAAGGTAGAGGTAGAGGTCGAGGTCGAGGTTGAGGTCGAGGTTGAGGTAGAAATATCGATTGCTTGCCTGTCGCAATGTAGTATCTATGGAGTTTACCTTAATCTCTGCCCACCTGAGATATTTCTGGATTTGTTCATCTTCTATTACTAAATTATCAATGGCTTGCTTCATGGCTTTTAATAAGCAATCAGCATTATTTTGCATTTCCACAGTTAACAGAAACACTTCTCGCCATCTTTTTTTGGTAATATGGCTAGCAAAATCAGTTAATACTTGTTGATTAAATGACTGGGTTTGAGCCACAATTTGTTTGGCAGTAAAATATTCATGAAAGGTTAAGTGAGAAAAAGAAAAGATCTTCTTTGCTCTTGCCACTAACAGTCCATGTTGAGCTTGGATGGATTTTAATACGGCTTCACTATCGATCAACAAAGCATCAGGATCAGTTTTGGCATCGGGTAAATTCAGAATATAATCAGCAATATATTGTTCCACATCTCGTTGCTTAAAGAAATAATCTCCCCGCTGAAAAGTTATTTCCGCTATGTGAGCTAGTAAGTCTTCTTTTCGTTTTACCGATAATCTTTGATAAACGATATCCCGTTCAATATTGCGTTTACCATCCCATTTTTTTAATAACACATCTATGCCTTCTTCATAAAGTTCTGCCCGACTGGCAGGAAAATCGGCATTTTCGCCAAAAACTAAACAAAGCAGAGTTAACAATAAAGGATTAGTGGCGAGTTCTTTAATTCGCTTATTTTTATCCAGCTTTTCTATAAATTTTCTCGCTTTGGGTTCATTTTGTAAGGTAGTGAACCATTTGGTCACAAAAGTGGTAATTTGTTGATCATTAAAGTCTGCTACTTCCACTTCTTTAAAGTCATTAAAGGTATATTCTCGTGCAGCGATACGGCAGGTGATAATCAAGTAATTAAGGCGATATTGATGGCTCAATTGCTTAATTTGTTGAACGACTTTTTGGCAATCTTCTTGTCTGACTTCATCCAAACCATCAAACAAAATTAAAGCCTTACCTGATTTTAATAACTCGATGATTTCGGTGGTAGTGACTTCTTGTTGGGCTAACTGAGATTTAATAAACTCTTCTAAATTCAATTGGGCTGATTGATCAGCAAAATCTTTGAGAGTGATAAAAATAGGAACACGATTAGGGAGAAATTTTTCACTAATACATTGAACCGCCAGATATTTTAAAAAGGTGGTTTTTCCTGCCCCCGGTTTACCCCAAATCATTACTTTGCAACGATATTTAATATCTGCTTTAATTTTTCCTCGAATTATTTTGACTAGTTCATCAATGTCGATTTCATCACCACTAGAAAGATAAGGCATTTTGCCATCATGAGACTTTTGATATTCCTTTATGAGAAAGTCATGAAGTCTCATTGATTTGCGAACCATTCCCCCAATACTAAACTTTTTATAAACTCCGCTCATACGATTACTGAAAGCACTTCGAGAAATATTGAGAGAATCAATTATTACCGCTTGTTCTTTGTTGCAAGTATATAATTCCACAAAAGCTTCTTGTTGTTCTACGGAAAGGTCATATTTACGGGTGCGACCTTCAAATACTACAAAGAAGAGAGAGTAGGAAAGCCATATTGATTGAGTTTGTTCCAAAATTGAGACCAACGAGTGGGAGTTAATACTAATGTTCTTAAACTTAGTACTACTGCTGCCCCCGTTTCTTTCCATCGCATACCTGAACAACACAAGCGTTGTTTGATGACGGTTTTACATGCTGCCTCTGTCACTCCCGAACCAATCGGATAACATTGCTCACCGTAAAAACCATACTTCATTTGATGGCGATGATTTTTAAAATAAGTCACTGCTGCCTCTAATTTCTCTTGGATTTTTTGGCTATGTTTTTGACATTTTAAAAAGGCTACCGTGTACACATAATTATTCTGGTTTGTGCCTGAAGCTATTTCGCCCCCTAAATCCCCCACTAAAAAAAGGTAAAGCATCCACTTAATTCCCCCAGAATTGGGGGCTAGGGGGCAAAATGCAGTATTTTAAACTTGCTAACCAGATGTGTGTACACATCTGGTTAGCAAGGGGAGATGCCGACAGGCTGGGTGGGGATTTAAGGAGCAAAAATACAATATCTGATACTTGCTCCCATAACCTCTAAAATATCTTTCAAATAGAATCAATTTCAAGATGTAGCATAAACTTCACCATCTTTACCTTGCACTATATTTAAACCTTCTTCTAAAGCGGAAATTCGATCGCTCATCCAATGATTTTCAGGAATCAAACCAGCTATACCTAATTTTTCTAAACGACTTTTTACTTTGCCTGTAGCCCCCACCACAATTACTTCTCGTTTCATCTCAAGGGCTTCTTGGATAGCATTTTCTATGGCCAGAGAAGAAGTCACACCCAATACAGGTACTTCTGCTAAGTCAACTAACAATACATCATAATTGTCGATCGCACCATGTTCACGAGCAATCGCCTTAGCAACACCAAAAATCATTGGGCCACTGAGATGGAATAATAATACTCGTCCATTCGCTAAATCTAATATTTTTTTCTCATCTTCAGTCAGAACAATTTGATCATCATCGTCGGTAATCGCTTTAACTGCATTCGATTGTAATTCAGAAAGACGATCGATAGTTAAGATATTCGCAATAAATACTCCTACTGCCACCGCTACCATTAAGTCAACAAAAACAGTTAATAAAACAACACTATAAACAATACCTGCGGCTTTCCAAGAAATTTTATGGACACGTTTTAAGAAACTCCAGTCAATAATATCAATCCCAACCTTTAAAACAATACCCGCTAAAACAGCTAAAGGAATTCCCGAAGTGAGAGGAGCAGCCCATAACATAATTACCAATAAAACTAAAGCTCGACAAATACCAGCAACGGGAGTACGTCCACCTGCTTGAATACTAACCACACTAGCTGTAGTTGCTCCTGAACCTGCCATACCACCACAAAAACCAGTAATTAAATTAGCGATACCTTGACCAATTAATTCTTTATTAGATTGATGCTCACTACGAGTCAGACTATCACAGACTAAACAAGTTAATAAACAATCGATCGAACCCACAGTAGCTAACACAGTTGCATTAACAAACATCAAACGTAAATTCTCGAATGTCAACATTGGCATCTGTAACTGAGGCAATCCGGGGGTGATTTCACCAATAGTTGCGATCGTACGAATGTTTGCATTACCAAAAAATAACAAAGCAATTACAGTTCCAATCAATAGAGCCGTTAATTGTGGAGGAACAATATTTTGCCACTTACGAGGATAGAAAAATAAAATTATCAGAGTAATTGCACCTAAACCAACCTCTAGAGGATTCAGATTGACAATTAAATTGGGCAAACTTTTAATGACGGCGAAGACTCCTCCAGCAGGAGTTTCTTGACCTAAAAATGGAGCAACCTGTAAAAATATCAGAATCACACCAATTCCTGTCATGAATCCTGAAATGACGTTATATGGAAGCATCGTGATATACTTCCCTAACTTTAATACTCCAAATAATATTTGTAGTAATCCAGCCATCATCACAACGGTAAAAGCAATTGCTAAACCTGTTTGAGGATCTTTTGCCATTAATTCTGCAATTACGGCAGTTACAATGACAGTCATCGGCCCTGTGGGTTCAGAAATTAAACTTGGTGTACCACCAAATAAGGCTGTAAAAAAACCAACTAAAATAGCTCCCCACATACCCGCAGAAGCACCTGCACCAGAAGCAATCCCGAAGGCTAGAGCCATTGGTAAAGCAACAACCGCAGCAGTCAATCCTCCAAAAATATCTCCTCGAAGATTACGAAAATGAATCTTATTTGTTATCTGCATTTTATCTTTAAAATATATCGAATTCTGTAATTTATAATGTTTACCAATACAATCTTGAATCTAGTTATTTTTTCATGGAAATTTTCTTATATATTGATTTTGAAAATTGAGTAAGTATTGTAGAGTAATGCAATAAATTCGCTATTTCATCATCAATTTATTACTTATTTATTATTTTTAAACATATATAGAGTTTCTCATAATTATGAGATGAATCACTTTAATTTAAGTCCCAAAAAATTTGGTGATTTAGAGGGCTTTAATCTGAGCTATTTATTCCTCATTTAGGTGAGAATTGCTATATATGACAGTAAAGTTTGTCAACTATAAAAATAGTTTTTAGCTCTTTTTATGGAGATAAATTATCTCTATTTATGGTCTATTAATCACTAGTTTATAGAGCTTAGAATATAGAGAAAATCTTATTTTAGTTAATAAAACTTAATATTTCCATTAATATTAACCTGAAAATAACCATCATGCAAGATGCTTATGTGATGTAATAGCAAAAGACAAGGGTTAAAATCTCTACATAGCAATATTTTAGGAATCATCAATGTCCTAATCAATCCGTTCTCTGCTATACATTTTCCTGATTTGTTGATTACTTACTCTAAATTTTTACAAATTATTAACCTGAGACGATCGTCAAAGGTAAGTTAAAATCGATAAATACAGTTGTGCTTCAAAAGCAATGCAATAAGTCCTAAGCATTGCCAGATAAGGAAGACACAAACCTAAAATTGAATTTAAATAACCAATCAATTTTGTGGGAGATACTATTTAGAAAACTATAAGAGACTATTTAATACTTTTTGCGATCGTCATTTCCACAATACTCCTAATCAGTAAATAATAAAATCAAAATGTAAATAATTATGTGCATTTTCCTTCAGTAATCTGCTGAAATTATTGTTATGTCTATGTCTGAGATGATTTTTAATGATCTGCATTTTATGGTTTAAATCTGATGCCAAATAACCAAAAATGGTAGAATCAAATTTATGAGCTAGGGGTGTCTAATTAATTTATAAGGCTGAGAAAAACCCTTAGAACCTGAGACTGGGTAATACCAGCGTAGGAAAGCTGAATATAGAGGATAAAATATGCGTACAGAATGGATTGCGAAAAGACATGGACAAGCCAACGTCAGTCAGATGCACTATGCAAGAAAAGGTGTCATCACAGAAGAAATGCACTACGTTGCTAAACGAGAAAACTTACCCGTCGAATTGATTAGGGATGAAGTGGCGAGGGGAAGAATGATTATTCCTGCCAATATTAATCACCCAAATCTTGAACCAATGGCGATCGGAATTGCATCTAAATGTAAAGTAAATGCTAACATTGGAGCATCTCCAAATAGTTCTAACATTGACGAAGAAGTTGCTAAACTGGATTTAGCCCTTAAATATGGTGCAGATACCTTAATGGATTTATCCACAGGTGGTGGTAATTTAGACGAAATCCGTACTGCAATTATTGGTGCGTCTCCCATCCCCATTGGTACAGTGCCTATTTACCAAGCTTTAGAAAGTGTTCATGGTAATATAGAAGACCTAACCGCAGCCGACTTTTTACACATCATTGAAAAGCATGCACAACAAGGTGTTGATTACATGACTATCCATGCAGGTATCTTAATAGAACACTTGCCTTTAGTTCGTAATCGCATCACTGGTATCGTTTCTCGTGGTGGTGGTATTATTGCTCGTTGGATGTTACATCATCATAAGCAAAATCCTCTTTATACTCATTTTGACGAAATTATTGAAATCTTCAAAAAATATGACGTATCCTTCAGCTTAGGGGATTCTTTACGCCCTGGCTGTACCCATGATGCTTCGGATGAAGCTCAATTAGCTGAGTTAAAAACTCTAGGACAACTAACTCGTCGTGCATGGGAACATGATGTCCAAGTTATGGTAGAAGGACCTGGACACGTCCCTATGGATCAAATAGAATTTAATGTCAAAAAACAAATGGAAGAGTGTTCTGAAGCTCCTTTCTATGTTTTAGGCCCCTTAGTGACCGATATTGCCCCTGGATATGATCATATCACTTCTGCGATCGGTGCAGCAATGGCTGGTTGGTACGGTACTGCGATGTTATGTTATGTTACTCCTAAAGAACATTTAGGTTTACCTAATGCGGAAGATGTTCGTAATGGCCTCATTGCTTATAAAATTGCCGCCCATGCAGCAGATATTGCCCGTCATCGTTCTGGTGCAAGGGATAGAGATGATCAACTATCTGAAGCTCGTTATAATTTCGACTGGAATCGTCAGTTTGAGTTATCTTTAGATCCAGAAAGAGCAAAAGAATATCATGATGAAACATTACCAGCGGATATCTATAAAACCGCCGAGTTTTGTTCTATGTGTGGACCTAAATTCTGTCCTATGCAAACTAAAGTCGATGCAGATGCACTCACCGAACTAGAAAAATTCTTAGCTCAAGAAGATCAGAAAAAAGAAACAGTTGCTCAATCTTAAGCTTAAAATTTGTACTAAAAATCTGGGTTTAAAATTGATAAATTTTAACTAGAATAATTGTTAGGAGGTAAATTATTTTACCTCTTTTTCATTAGGTATTAAAGGGACAAAATCATAACTTTTAATGTAGATATTGAATAGACTATAGCAGCCCTAAATAGGTTGTAGCATTTTTCGTTAGTCAAAATTGAGAATTGAGATGAATCAAGGCTTTGCACGTTTGCGGTGAGAATTGAGAATTGAGAATTAATAATACTTTCTGATTGATTTATTAATATTTAATAGTTTATAATTCATTTAGGAATGCTATATAATCAACTTCGGGGAATACTTATAGAAATTACTATCGAAAATAGTTGAGATTACTTGAGAATAGTAATTAATGTGATATTATCTACATTAAAGTTAATTTTAAAATATCTAATTAGTTGACACGAAATTTGAAATTTTTATAGGGGTCGTAATGATTTGAGGATGATTCAAGTTCATTTAATCCCTCATCGTTTTTATAGCCATTTTCTTCAGCTTCAGGCGAAGCAGCACCATATCCACCAGAAATTATTTCAGTTTCTTGATCAGTTAATTCAACAAAATAGTTACTAATTTGTTTGTTTTTCATTGCTTTAAAAATTTATTCAATTTCAGCTTACGTCTATATATATTTCTGAAAAAAAATAGGGTATGCAAAAAAAATAATACGATCGCACAGAGGCATGCTAAAAGCTTGATTGCATCGATAAAATTAGCTTCAAGTTGATGATTAATACTGAATATTTTCAATCATCAAGTTTTGTTAAAATGGAACTTAAAATCATTAAAAAATAATATCTCTACACAAAATCTGCACATTCTTCTTCCATACTATATAGTAATCAAGTTTTATTCGAGAAGGAATTATCTAAGACGTTAGATTATAATTTATTAATTATCTAATTAGGAATGCGGAGGAATGTCTAAAAAGATGCAAGCGATAGACTGGAAATCTGATCAATCAAGTGCCCAAAAATTGGGTCAAAATTTAATTAGATTTAAACAACAAAAAATCAGCGGAACTTTACATGTCCAAAGCAAAGTAAATAATCGAAAAATTAGATCTAGAATTATCGTTCTACAAGATGGTCAAATTACTTATGCAGGAAAAAGCATTCCAAATGTCCAAGAATTGGCAGAAAAAATAGGTCAAAAATATAAACCTCATGTCATTAATGTCGCTTTGGGTGTAGCTGTAGAAAAGGTAAGTTCTCAATCTTCTATCAGAGAATTGTTAGGACTTTTGGTAAAAATGCGGGTATTAACTTGGCAAGAAATAGAAGATTTTATTAACCATCAGGTCGTTTTGATTTTAGAGCAACTTGTTCCTTATCCTTCTCAATTATCCTTAGAACATTCCATTCCTCTGGATTTATCTTTTGGTGAAGACCATCATGGGCTAGATATTTCCAATATAATTAAACAGCTTCGTTTACGCCAAGCACAGTGGCATGCTTTAAAAAAATATATCCCTTCAATGGAAGCTGTACCTCAATTACCAGAAAATGCAGCACCAAAAATTACGGATATATCCATACGTCGTCATTTACAAGGATTAGTTGATGGACAAAGTTCTCTAATTGATATTGCTCAAAAAACAGGAAAAGACCCTTTACAAATTGCACGTTCCTATTTAAGCTGGGCACAAATAGATTGGATTAGGTTTATTCATGTCGAAAGTAAAACTGAGGTCCAAAGTAAAACTGCACCTAAACAAGTTAAGCAATCTGTTGTCAAGCAGAAAAATATTGTTTCATCAAAAAACACCGATTTACCCACTATTTTGACTGTTGATGATAGTCCAACGGTTCAAAGTGTTATTCAAAGTGCGTTGGAAGGTAAATATAATATTTTGCTTGCGAAGAATGCCTTTGAAGGTTTTAAAGTTCTGAATAGACAACAAATTGATTTAATGCTTCTTGACGTTAATATGCCTGGTATTAATGGGTTGAAAATGTGTAAGACATTGCGTAATATGCCTGAATTTAAAGAGTTACCGATCGTCATGTTAACAGCTCAAAATACAAGAGTAGATAAACTTAAAGGTCAAATTGCAGGTAGTACTCATTATCTCAATAAACCTTTCACTAATGAAGAGTTAGTCAATACGATTGAACGGTATATTGCTCAAAAAGTGACTAATTAAAGGGTGAATGTAAATCAATATAACTTCACAACTTCATAGTAAATTTGGTAAGAGCAAATACATTTTGAACTAAATATTAGAAGTTATTTTTCATAAAAACATAATTTATATTAAATCCTATTAATTAAAATTTAAAAACTAAGAATTAATATTTTAATCAATAATAAATTTACTAATTATTTTATTTTTCCACTTTTTGTAAGGAAGGAGGAATTTCCAAATTATTTTCTTCCATTAATTTTAAATCGCTCATAATTTCAGTAGGAATACCATCAGCAACTATTTGTCCAGAATTCATTACAATTACTCGATCGCATACTTCTTTGATCAATTCCAAATCATGAGAAGATATTAAAATAGTTTGGGTGGAAGAATTGAGAAAATTAATCAGTGTTCGTCTAGCTTTTAAATCTAAATTAGCACTAGGTTCATCATATAATATTATTTGAGGATGCATAATTAATACAGAAGCGATCGCAACCATACATTTCTCCCCACCTGACAACTGATGTGGTATTCTATCCAGTAAGTATTTTACCCCTGTAGTTTGCCAAATTTGTTCTAATCTAATTGCTATTTCAGAAGAAGAAAGACCCAAGTTTTCAACTCCAAAAATAATATCATCTCTAACTGTGGGACAAAATAATTGATCGTCGGGATTTTGAAAAACTAAACCTATTTCTGGATAAAACTTTCCACTTTCTATAATTTTATTAAATAACTTTATTTCTCCTTGATGAGAATTTAATAAGCCACAAATAGAAAAGAAAAAAGTTGTTTTACCTGCTCCATTTGCTCCTATTATGCCAACCTTTTCTTGATTATATATTTCTAAAGATAAATTATCAAAAACTGGCTTATTATTATATTGAAAAGATAAATTAGTAATTTCGATCGCTTTCATTAACAAATTTTTTTAACCACGATTTTTTTTCATTAATACTATCAACTACCAATTTATAGCAATTCGGGTATAAATGAGGTAAAAATAGCTCAGATTAAAGCCCTCCTAAATCCCCACCCAGCCTGTCGACATCTGCCCTTATCAAGGGGAGAAAAGGAGACTTACAAGTCCAAACTGTACCTCATAACGATGAGAAACGCTATATAGTATTTAAAATAATACTGTAACAAAGAAAAAATTAATTTATATATTAATAATAAAAAATCAGAAACAATACTAATAAACGAGTAGGGATGTTACCTGTAACGTCCCTACGAAAAAGCTTATAGCTTAGTATGACTCTAATTATCGAAGATAATCTTGTAAAGCTTTCACTTCCATTGGTTCAGACTGTAAAGAGCGAATTGCTTGAACAGTTGCCCTCGCACCAGCGATGGTGGTAATAATAGGTAACTTATAATCCAAAGCAGAACGACGAATTTTACGTCCATCCATTTGAGCTTCTTCTTCTCCACTAGGAGTGTTGATAATAAATTGAATTTGTTTATTTTTAATCCAATCCACTACATTAGGACGACCTTCATGTAACTTTAAGACTAACTCAACATCTTCCACTCCATTTTCTAACAATACCTGTCTAGTACCACTAGTCGCCACAACTTTGAAACCTAAATCGATTAAATCTTTGGCTACGGGGATAATGGATTTTTTGTCCCGATTATTCATGGAAATGAAAACTGTTCCTGAAGTGGCTAAAATAACTCCTGCCCCTATTTCTGCTTTCGCAAAAGCCCTACCAAAATTGCTATCTATACCCATTACTTCTCCTGTGCTACGCATTTCAGGGCCTAGCAGAGTATCTGTACCAGGAAATTTATTAAAAGGCAATACCGCTTCTTTAACTGCTACATGGCGAGGAATAATTTCTTCGTTGACATCCAAATCAGTGAGAGTTTTACCTGAGATAACCAAAGATGCTACTTTAGCTAATGGTCTTCCCGTCGCTTTCGACACATAGGGTACAGTACGAGAAGCACGAGGATTCGCTTCGAGAATGTAAACAGTTTCTCCTTGCACTGCATATTGAATATTCATCAAGCCGATTACTTTTAGGGCTTGAGCTAGTTTAACAGTGGCTATCCGGATGGTGCTTAAAACGTCATCAGAAAGAGAAATATAAGGGATAGAACAAGCTGAATCTCCAGAATGCACTCCAGCTTCTTCGATATGTTCCATGATACCGCCAATGACAACTTTACCTGTAGAATCTGCGATCGCATCTACATCTACCTCAATGGCATTTTCCAGAAATTTATCAATTAAAATGGGATGATCAGGTTCAACATTGACCGCATAGGTCATATAATGCTCTAATTCCTGATCATTATAAACAATTCTCATGGCACGACCACCTAAGACATAAGAAGGACGAACTACTACAGGATAAGTAATACGGTTAGCAATATTCATCGCCTCCTCACAACTACGAGCGATACCATTAGGAGGTTGATTAATATCTAACTTATTTAATATTGCCTCAAATCTTTCTCTATCTTCAGCAGTATCAATGGAATCTGGTGATGTTCCCCAAATTTTGGTAGTGACTGAAGTATCAGGATTAGCTAAATATTTTTCTACAGGAACAGCTAATTTCAGAGGTGTTTGTCCTCCAAATTGAATAATTACCCCCTGAGGATTTTCAGCCTCAATAATATTTAAAACATCTTCTTTGGTTAAAGGTTCAAAATAAAGACGATCGCTAGTATCGTAATCAGTAGATACAGTTTCAGGATTAGAATTGACCATGATGGTTTCATATCCTGCATCAGATAAAGCAAAAGCTGCATGACAACAACAATAGTCAAATTCTATACCTTGTCCAATACGGTTAGGGCCACCACCCAAAATCATTACCTTTTCCTTCTGCGTAACATTATTTTCTGTTTCTCCTGATTCGTATGTGGAATAATAATAAGGAGTAAAGGCTTCAAATTCCGCCGCACAAGTATCGACTAGTTTGTAAACAGGGATAATTCCTAAAGATTTACGATAGTTACGGACTTCGTCTTCAGTATTTTTAGTCGCAAAAGCAATTTGATAATCACTAAAACCATTTTGTTTGATAAAACGCATATCAACTTCGCTTAGTTGTTGGAGAGAGTGACGTTTGATATATTTCTCTATTTCCACTAGAGAATACATTTTATCTAAAAACCAAGGATCGATCGCTGTTAGATCAAATATCTGTTCTACAGACATTCCTAACTTAAATCCATGATAGACACTGAAAATACGTTCAGGACTGGGTGTTCGCAACAAAGAACTGATTTGAGAAAGAGTTGGTAAAGTTTCCTTGCGATCGCAACCAAAGCCAAAACGTCCGATTTCCAATGATCTTAAAGCTTTTTGAAAAGATTCGCAAAAAGTACGTCCAATGGCCATTGCTTCTCCCACAGATTTCATCTGAGTGGTTAAAATAGGTGCTGAACCCGGGAACTTTTCAAAGGCAAAACGAGGAATTTTCATAACCACATAATCAATAGTTGGTTCGAAAGAAGCAGGAGTTTTCTGGGTAATATCGTTAGAAATTTCATCTAAACTGTAACCGACAGCCAACTTAGCGGCAAATTTGGCAATGGGGAAACCTGTCGCCTTAGAAGCTAACGCCGACGATCGAGATACACGAGGATTCATCTCAATTACAATCACGGCTCCATTAGCAGGATTGACAGAAAACTGAATGTTAGAACCACCTGTTTCCACACCAATTTCGCGAATAATTGCCATCGAGTAATCTCTAAGACGTTGATATTCTTTATCCGTTAAAGTTTGGGCAGGAGCAACGGTGATAGAATCTCCTGTATGTATCCCCATGGGATCAATATTTTCGATCGAACAGATAATTACCACATTATCCGCCATATCTCTCATTACTTCTAATTCATATTCCTTCCAACCGATGAGAGATTTTTCCACCAAAATTTGAGAGACAGGAGAAGCATCGATACCAAACTTCGCCATTTCTTCATATTCCTCTTGGTTATAAGCAATACCACCACCAGTACCACCCATCGTAAAAGCAGGACGAATAATCAAAGGATAAGAACCTATTTCTTGAGCGACTGCCTTCGCTTCTTCCCAATTACTGGCAATACCAGAAGGACAGACAGGAACACCGATTCTGGCCATGGCATCCTTAAATAATTCCCGATCTTCTGCCATTTTAATAGCAGGTAATTTTGCTCCAATTAACTCCACGCCGTATTTATCTAATGCCCCCGATTCAGCCAAGGCGACGGCGGTATTAAGAGCTGTTTGTCCTCCCATTGTTGGTAACAGTGCGTCAGGTCTTTCTTTGGCAATCACCTTTTCAACAATTTCTGGAGTAATAGGTTCAATATAAGTTCTTTCTGCGGTTTCAGGATCAGTCATGATAGTAGCAGGATTAGAATTAATTAAAACTACTTCGTAACCTTCTTCTCGTAGTGCTTTACAAGCTTGTGTTCCCGAATAATCAAATTCACAAGCTTGTCCAATAATAATAGGACCTGAACCTAAAAGGAGAATTTTTTTTATATCTTCACGACGTGGCATATATTTACCTAATACGTTAATTAGTTACTTTATAGATATAGCATTCACCAAATTTATGGGGTACAGATTATTTACTTGCAAGGTTTATAAAACAAGTATTTTTCCGAATTCATATTTGGGACTTCTAAAGTTGTGCTATATATTAATCTCAATTATTTTAATCTACTCAGCAGATAATTACTTGATCAGTTTATCTAAATTTATTGACCAAATTCACAGACATTCTAGATCAAATGTTAATTTTCTCACTTGATTTTAGTTATATGGCAACATTTAAAAGATAATTTTCGATCGCTTCAGCTACTCCATCTTCTTCAACAGTACTAGTAACACCATCAGCAATTTCTTTGACTTTTTCAGGTGCACAACCCATGGCAATTGCGAAGCCAGCATATTCAAGCATGGCATAATCATTAAAATTATCACCCATAACCATTAAATTATCAGGGGACAAACCCAGAATTTTTTCTACTAAATATTGAACAGTAGCACCCTTATTGACACCAGCATGAGTTGCTTCTAGATAAATAGGACTCGACTGAGTTAGATATAAATCATCATTAGAATAACATTGCTTTAAATCTTGGAGTAAAAAGGAAATTAGCTGATAATCATTACTCACAGTTAATAATTTGGTGGGGTGATTAGCTAATAAAGGAGTAAAGTCATCAACAATATTAACATCTGTACTCGATCGCTTCACATAAAAATCGGTTCTGGTAGTAAATTTTTCCACATATAATTGATCATCAAAATAAAGATGAACTTCCAAATCATGATCTTTCTGTTTTTCCTGCAAATAAGTTAATAAATTGTGAGCAATTTTCCTCTCAACAGGCTGATGCAATAAAATTTCCGAGTTCAATGGATTTTGCATCCAAGCACCGTTATAAGCAATTATCGGCAAATCAGCCCCTATATCTTCATGAAATCTTAAAGCAGAACAATACATCCTACCTGTGGCTAAACCAACTTGTATTCCTTTTTTTTGAACTTCCTTAATAGCATCCTTAACTCTTTTGGTCACTTGATTTGACTTGCCTGCGATCGTACCATCTATATCCAAAATCAAAACTTTGATATTATTCATAAAAATTGACCAGAAAAAATCATTAATGACTAAATATTAAGCAAAAAATGCAATCATTGAGACAATCAAGAATTAATTAATGGAGAAGTCTTCAGTTCAACGTTCTATTGTCAATTGAATTTTTCTAAGTTAGAATGATGCCAATAGGAAATTTATAAATAAAACCGTTCAGGAATAAAGGAGGTGATGCCCATGATAGATAGTCACAGTTACAACTTAATGGGTTCTTCCGTAAATGCTTATCACACAGCTGGTTCTAATATATTCCAAAATGTTGCTGATTCTAATGTTGCCAATGACCCCAGTAATTTAATCGTAGATGGAGAAGATTTTTTCCCTGGTTCATCAGGTAGAGAAACAAACTCTTTTGGTTTTGAGGCAGCTTGGCGTATTAGTGAAAAAATAAGCTTTAGTGGTTTCTTCTCTTACACAGACGTCAATTATAATGATATTGATGCTGATGATGAGCTTTGGACATACGGTGCTGGCTTTGCTTTTCCTGACTTTGGAAAAGAAGGTAATCTTTTAGGTATTTTTGCAGGTGTTCAACCTTATAGTGGAGAATTATTAAAACTTGATAATACTTCCGTTCCTATTCACGTGGAAGCATTCTATAAATACCAAGTAAATGATAATATTTCTATTACTCCTGGTGTAATTTGGGTTGCTTCTCCTGAACAGTTTGATGAAGTTGATGATGCTTTCATTGGTACTATCAGAACAACCTTTACTTTCTAAAAATAATTACTGTTGATACCTAATTAATTTTGGGATCATCCCCAGAACAGAATATTAAACCCTTACTTGTTAATTCAGGTAGGGGTTTTTTGGTTAATAGTTAATAGCCAATTCAATACTGATTGAAATGACGATCGCACTTATTTTGTGTATATTACTTATAATTAATTAAATTAATTTACTAGTTGCCGATATTGTGAATTTTTCCCAGTTTTCTGTTAGATCATTACTATGGCAATGGCGTATCGTTTTTATTGCGACTCCAATGGTTTCTGCTGTAATTATTTTGATTCGTTTTTTGGGTTTATTACAACCCTTGGAATTATTTGCCTATGATGTATTTGTTTCTCAAAAATTTATTGAATCACAAGATGAAAGAATTGTAATTGTAGGTATCGGAGAACAAGATGTCGAAAAAATAGGTACAGCTTTAATCTCAGATGAAATTTATGCTAATTTATTAGAAAAACTCCTTGAACAAGAACCTAGTGCGATCGCATTAGATATTGATCGAGATGTCCCCATCCTGCCTGGTACAGATAAATTAGAAGATATTTTTAAAAGTAGTGAACGAATTATTGGTATCGAGAAAATGGTTGGGAATACCAGAGAAAGAAGAGTTAAGCCCAATCCTATTCTCAAAGCCAATAATCAAATTGGATTTAATGATGTCATTTTGGATGAAGACAATAAAATTAGACGAGCATTAATCGCATTACCAGAACAAAAAGCATTTAGTTTAGGAATGTATAGTGCTTTGCTATATCTTGCCGATGAAAATATTAATTTAACTGTGACAGAAGAAAATAATTATTGGCAACTAAAAGATATCATATTCACTCCGTTAGAAAGTAATGATGGTGGTTATGCCAATGCAGATAGTGGTGGTTATCAAATTTTGTTAAATTATCGTGGCAATAGTGAACATTTCGCTACAGTTAGTTTATTTGATGTTCTCGATGATCAATTACCAAGCAATTGGGGTAAAGACAAAATTATCTGTGTTCCTTGAGAAGACCCACGGCTATGCCCATGGGATGAATCACGGTC
>JAAHTG010000463.1_pt1 | contig 36219 bp, 29 predicted proteins | sample 6116081 | NCBI WGS metagenome assembly JAAHTG01 (sample SAMN13939989, study PRJNA603662) | sponge metagenome | isolation source: marine sponge | host: Mycale hentscheli | place: New Zealand | collected 2005 | reverse complement strand
CCCCCCCCCCCCCCCCCCCCCCCCCCCCCCCCCCCCCCCCCCCCTTCCCCTACCCCGCGCTCTTCCGATCTATGTGAGTTGCTTCCGCCATGCCAATCGTACCGCCTTCGCCGGCATGGGGGTTAAGGCCGGCAATGGCTAAACTCGGTCGATTAATTCCGAAGCGCGTGCATAGATCGTGGGCGGTGACTATGCCAGCGTGAACTATTTTGTCAGCGGTCAGTACACAGGTTACGTCTTTAAGAGGGACATGAGCCGTTACAGGAACAACCCGTAGGCCAGTTGTTGATAACATCATTACAGACTGGTCATCTGCGAGGCCGCATAGCCGCGCCAGGTATTCGGTGTGGCCAGGTGCGTCAAAGCCCGCGCTATATAGGCCAGCCTTGTGGATCGGTGAAGTAACCAGTCCTGAAACATGCCCTTTCAGGGCCAAGTCAACTGCAGTGTCGATTGATTTGATAACAGCGGGCCCGTTAACAGTATCTAGCGAACCGGGTATGATGGGAGCGGGTGTCGCGACTTCAATTACTGGCAATGTGTTCTCACTGCATTCAATCAATCTTGTCGGGTTATTGATGGGCTGAATTTTTATACTGCTGTCATATCTGAATAAGGCCTCAGTTGCGCCAACATAAACGAAGGGGGGTAGGTTTAACTCGAACCGTTTATGCCAAATTCGGGTGACCAATTCCGGGCCAATACCGGCAGGCTCGCCCATAGTAATAGCCAATGGTAGCTGATCTGCCCGGGAACTCATTGTTTTTGGGCGTTCATGATTTTAGCGGTAATCGACAATCGCATCGCGGCGAATATCGCGCAGGTACCGCCGCGCCATCATAGACAGGCGCTGTTGTTCCAGCTGATTGTAAACAGCATCGAAGTCTGGCTCCTGAACAACGGGGGCTTGGTGATCGCAAACAATTAGGACGCGTTTTCCGTCTTCAGAATCCATCACACCGGTTGCATGTCCGACCTCTAGGTTTTCGACTTCAGCGCGGAAGTTATTGGTTAGGTCTCGCAGGCGCAGTGGTGCTATTTCAGTGCGGCCAGTTACGCCAGCGGCGGCTGCAATTGTCGTTATGGTGTCACAACTGGTTGTGGTGTTTTTAAGAGGGTTTACGACGGCAAGATATTTATCTAAGCCCGTCGCAATGTCAGCGGTTGGCAAATGTAGTTGGTTGAGAACAAGCTGCGTGTCCAGCGGATCAACTGTTAGTACGCGTCTGCGATCGGCCACGGCCAAAATGAGGAAGCCACCAGGGGTGCGAATTGGATCAAGCGTATTGCCAACAGAGCCTTCTTGCACTGCCTTGCTATATAGCGGATCCAAATCATTAACTATAACCCAACCTAAATCGCCGCCAACGGCAGCGGTTGAAGAAGCTGATAGTTGTTGGGCAATCTGGTCAAAGGCGGCACCCCCTCGTATTTGCTCCACCAATTGTTTTGCATTCGCTTCAACACTGGCAGACTGTTGCTGCGTTTCGCTGAGCAACACAATTTCGGTCAGGCGATATTCGAATTTACCGCGGTTGTCATATATACGTTGAATGAATGCTTCAACTTCCTCATCAGAAACGCTGACCGTTGCACCGAGGCGGCCTTGCACCAACTGTGACCAGGCAATTTCGGCTTCCATCTGGCGTTTCATTGTGATTTTGCTTGACCCAATCTGCGTAAGAGCCTGAGCAAACTGTTCTGGTTCCTGGCCTGACCCTTGCGCACGGCGGGCGAAAAACTGTTCAAGCTGAGCATCTTCAATAACCAATTCAAATTCTGCGGCTTCTTGAAGTTGCAGCCGTTCGTCGACCATAGAGCGTATGACCTGTTCGCGGACCTGAAGGAATTCTTCCTGCGTTGATACGCCACCAGATATAGCGATAACCAATCTCAGGCGTTGGTTAATGTCAAAGGATGAAATTGGTTCGTCGTTCACCAGAACTTCGATACTATTCAAGGGCTGGGGTGCAGGTTGCTGCTGAGCCGCTACAGAAGTCGACAGGGAAACGGTGGCAAAACCACCAATGACCAACAGATTTTTTATCAGCCGAATAAGATTGCTCATTCTAGTGTTACTCAACATGGTCGACAGGTTTCTTCTATATAGAGGCAGTTCAGCTAGCCTTTTAGCGGCTTTCGCAGTGATTAACTACCCCAAATTCGTCAATTTTAACCGGAACATGATGGAAGTGCCGGGTTCGACATCGCGGTCGCGGGTAAATGTTTCTCTAAGGCGTAGTCCCAACTCTATGCATTCGTTCTGATATTCAACACCAACACTATACTGTACCGGGCCTGAATCTTCAATTAACGATGGCAATTCGGCCCCTTCAAGGCGCCGTGTCCAGGTGCCAGTTAATTTCCAGTTTTTATCAATTTTATAAAAGCCACTTACCCGAATTTCTTCCCGATCTTCGCGGTTGATGAATGGCAAATTGCGGTTCAACCTAGTATAACCGGCACGCAGACTTTTCTTGCCGTCGCCGAAAGTGACATCAATATCATTTCTACGCATTTTGAAGCTTTTGTCGTCAAGCCGGTAGCGATGTTCAAAATCAATCCAACCTTTATAGCTTAAATAGGTTCGGCCAACGATATCAGATGAATTTCCCTCGAGGCCGATGCCGTCTGCCAGTACCACTTGTTGGCCAGATATTCGCCACGACTGGCCGACAAGAACGTCTGTTGTCAGGTCATTGCCTTCGTAGCGCCATCGAACGCCAAATGTCGCCCGGCTTCCTTCTTCCCAAAGATCAAATCCGCTAGTTCGATCAGCAGAAAACAGATTGAGGTCCGAAAGTTCAAACGCCCGGCTGTCTTCGTTTACAATACTGTCCGGTGTACCGCGTCTCGGCGACACGCTAATTTCAGTAATGGGTTCAACGGTGAGGGTGCCGCTTGCGCCGTATTTCACCAGAGGCCAACTAACAGTCGCAGTTAAGCGCGCCAATCTTCGCCATTCACTGCCTGATGTGCCTCCAAAAGAGCCGGCAAATGCCTGGTCATCGGGTTGGTCGGCGGCATCCAGGTTATACAGGTCACTTCGCGCTAGAGCATCTACATCCAGCACAAAGCCGTTTGGTGTTATCCAGCGCCGTTGCCAGTTAGCAATTAATGAGAGCCGCTGGGTATCAAGGCCGTCGGTTCTGTGCAATGCAAGGGCGTTGCCGCGAAGGCTGACGGTGCCACCGAGCGGCTTGTAGTTGGGAATGTATTCAGCGTCGATCAGCGGCAATGCAAAGGCTGCTTTGCCACCGTCATCTTCAAGCCTCAGCCCCTGAAATGCAATTGCGCGCGATGATATATACGAGGCACCGAAAAAACCCTCGAGCAAATATTCGCTGACCAATGTATCGGCGTCCGATATTTCATAGCGGCCAAGGTATGTGTCGTCAGACGCATAATTGATTTGGTAAGTGGAGCGCCATCGCTCGCCGTGCTGGAAGCGGCCTTGCGACGAGATATGTCCGCGGGTTTCCTTGGTGCCAGTTCGAAGGTTGTTAATATCGCGTTGGTCCGCTCGGGTAATGCTCCCATCGAAACTAAATTGCCCAACACCGATGTTCTGACGGTACTGTCCTTTTAAAACAAAGCCCTCGCGCGTTGTATAAACAGGTGTAATTGTCGCGTCGATGCTGTCATTGAAGACATGATAATATGGGATACCAGCGACGAAACCCAGGTTTCTGCTGGTTTGAATATCCAGCGGTAAAAGTCCGCTGGCGCGGTCTACGGTTGGGTCTGGATGTGAGAAATAGGGCGTCCAGAATATGGGGACTCCAAGTACCTCGAGAATGGCATCTTTATAATAAAGGCGCCGCTTGCCTTTATCGTGAACAACTCTCACTGCTTTTAACTGCCATAGTGGTTTCTTGCCACTACCATCTGCACATCCTTTACAAGGACTGTAGGACGCGCGCTTGAGAATAGTACGGCCAGTATCTTCGATGCGCTCACCCGTCGCGGCAACAGCCTGCGCGCCGTCAGCCATAATCAAGCGAATATTTTCAACAAAGGCGTCTTTTAATTGGTTTTGCAGCAGTATCTGGGGGGCAATAATTCGATCACCACTTGGGGTAACAAGCTCAACGGCACCGACAGCGCGCGCCTCTCCGGAGGTCTCGTTGTAGAAAACCTCACCAGCCTTGAGTGTATAACCTTCACGGGCAAGCTCAACGTTGCCCATGGCTCTGATATCACCTGTGTCGGGGTCATAGGTTAGTTGATCCGCAACTAATTCAACCTTTTCACCTGTCGACTCCTCTAGCTTTTTAGAAGGCGAATCGCTCTGGGCGTTGGTGGTTGCCATCGGAATCATTGCCGACGCCAGAATAGTCCCAGCCAACAGGCAGGCGCGCCCAACGCAGGGTGCCAATACATAAGGGGTTATTTTGTTATCGGGCACAGCTGCTTCTCGTCGATTGCGATGACCTCAAATATTACTTTGGCCAATCTGTTTGTGACTTGATAGCCGTGATTGAACACAATCGCAATTACCGATCACTTAATCCCAAAAGGAAATCCGCTTGTTACCGATAATTATGGCATTTTAGAGGGCGGGCGCTTGCCATGCAGAAGTTTAGAAGGCATTACTTTGTGGAAGTAATTAATGGCTGGCGCGTTCGGTGGGGGCGGCAGATTAACACAGTTAAATGATTGAGGGATCTATGCAGATAAGCTTTGCATCAATTGAACTGCCAAAAGAGGGTGCAGTTGCGTTTTTAGTTGAAAAGGACAAACCTTTTGCTGGATTGGCGGCGGAAGCCGATGCAGCAGTGTCGGGTGCGTTGTCAAAGGCCAGAGATATTGGCCGTTTTACTGGGGCATCCGGTCAAACCCAGGACATTGTTGCACCCAATGGCATAAAGGCCGAGCGTATATTGCTCGTAGGTATCGGCGAGACAAGCGAGCTGGCAGAAGCGGATTGGGTTGAAATTGGTGGGGCTGTTAGTGCGGTGCTTTCGGCATCCGGTAGTAAATCGGTTTCGGTTGTCGCCGACCACGTCGATGTGGACGCGGTTAGCCTTGCGGAAGGGGCGTTGCTGCGAAGTTATCGTTTCGACAAATATCGAACAAAAGAGCCTGAAGCGAAAAAACCGACGCTCGAAAAGGTAGCAGTACTGACGTCTACACCTCAAAAAAATACTGAAGCCTTTGCTGGGCGACAGAGAGTGAGCGACGGCGTATTTATGACCCGTGACTTGGTCTTTGAGCCTGCGAATATTTTGCACCCAGAAAGTTTCGCTGAGGAAATCCGCGGTCTGGCGTCGCTTGGAGTGGATGTCGAAGTACTGGGTGAAGCAGAAATGACCAAACTGGGTATGGGCGCATTACTCGGCGTGGGGCAGGGTTCCGCTTTTGAAAGCCAGCTTGTTATCATGCGCTGGAACGGGGCTGGCAAGGACGAACAGCCTATTTCCTTCGTCGGCAAAGGGGTAACTTTTGATACGGGCGGTATTTCGCTCAAACCTGGTCCGGGTATGGAGCAGATGAAATGGGACATGGGCGGCGCCGGTACAGTTGTTGGTTTGATGAAAGCATTGGCTGGCAGGAAAGCCAAAGTTAATGTGGTGGCGACCGTTGGTTTGGTTGAAAATATGCCGTCCAGCACGGCGCAGCGCCCTGGTGATGTGGTTACTAGTATGTCGGGGCAAACCATAGAAATCTTGAATACAGATGCGGAAGGACGTTTGGTCTTGGCCGACGCGCTGTGGTACACGCAAGACCGCTTCAAGCCCAAGTTTATGATCGATTTGGCGACATTAACTGGTGCAATTATCACCAGTCTCGGCCATGAACATGCGGGGCTGTTCAGTGACAGCGACGACTTGGCGAGCCAGATTTCGAAAGCGGGCACAGATACTGGCGACAAGGTATGGCGCATGCCGGTTCATGCTAATTATGACAAGTTGATCGACTGTCCGACTGCAGACATGAAAAACCTGGGCGGTCCGGCAGCCGGTTCAATAACTGCTGCGCAGTTCCTCAAGCGTTTTGCCAATGATGTGCCTTGGGTACATCTGGATATCGCTGGAACGGTTTGGTCTGAGAAAGACCTACCGCTCTCGGAAAAAGGCGGAACCGGGTTTGGCGTGCGCCTGCTTGATCGTTTTGTGGCGGATAACTGCGAAAGCTGATGGAGTAGCCACGTGAAAGATATCCGCTTTTATCATCTCCAAAGGCAAGCACTGGGTGAGGCACTACCCAAACTGATGGTAAAAGTCAGTGACGCGGGTTTGCGTGCGGTGATAAAGGCTGCTGATCAGACCGTGATCGACAGTTTGGACAAAGCCCTGTGGGATTTCGACGCAGAAAGCTTTCTGCCTCATGATAAAGACGGCTGCGAGCACCCTGGCGACCAAACTTTTTTCCTCACAACCACTGATGACAATCCAAACGGGTCAACTGTTTTGGTGCTGATAAATGCAACTGACGTTACTAGTTTTGATCATTATGACCGGTGTCTGTACATGTTTGATGGCCGTGACGAAACCATTGTGGCTGCTGCTAGGGAAGACTGGAAGGCGTGGAAGGGCGGTGATTATTCAATGTCTTATTGGCAACAGAAGGAAATGGGTGGTTGGGAGCAGAAAGCCTGATGACTGTTCGAGCGCGTGGCACATACAGGGTCTCAACTGATCCTGCCGACTTTGATCTTGAACGCGTTCACAGGTGGCTATCGCAGGACGCCTACTGGTCGAAAGGTATTTCCTCCGATATCGTAGCGCGGGCTTTTGCTAATTCATTGGCATTCCATCTGGTACACAAAAGCGATGGTCAAGTGGGCGTGGCCCGGATGATAACAGATAGGGCGACCTATGGCTATTTGGCCGATGTTTATATCGACCCCTCCCACCGGAGCCTCGGCCTGGGAAATTTAATGATGGAGACAATAACTGCACACCCTGATTTGCAGGGATTACGCAGGCAATTGTTGGCGACGTCGGATATGCACCATTTGTACAAAAAATTTGGTTTCACGGCGCTTAGTAAGCCGGAAATTATCATGGAAAAACTTGGCAGTGGTGCCTATCGCGGTTGAAGTTTAGAGGTTTCTGGTAATTTTCGCCAACGCCTCGACTAGTTTGTGTATGTCGTCAGGGCTATTGTAAAAGGACGGTGTAACTCTAATACAATCGCCAGCGGAAGGCCCGGTTCTGCGCGTGGTTAAAACACCGAACTCGGTCGCCAAACGCTTCATCAATGCATTGTTTTCCTCAGTCGTCGTTACGCCGTCCAGCCGGAATGATGTCAACCCGGCAACCATGGTTGGATCATCGGGCGTCAATACGATTACACCCTTCATGCTGCGTGCCTTTTCTACCCAAATACTTCGAAGGTAACGAAGCCTCGCTTCTTTGTTCGCGGTGCCGATTTGATTGTGAAATTCCAGCGTTTTAGGAATAGCCATATGGGCGGCCATGTTGACCGTACCGGTATCAATGCGAGCTGTGACTTTGTTGGACTCCGGTGATTTAGCCATATAGGTATCGATATCGCCGACACGATCTTTGTTGATATAAATAACCCCGCAACCAAGTGGTGCGCCGACCCATTTGTGCAGGTTTACGCCGACAAAATCACAGCCCAATTGCTTGATATCGAAGTCTACTTGGCCAACCGAGTGGGCCGCATCCAGAATAACATCAATGCCTCGGTCTTTTGCCATAGCGGCAATTTTGGTCACTGGAATGATAAGGCCTGTCCAATTATTTAGGTGGGTCAGCAACAAAAGCTTGGTACGCGGGTTGGCATTAAGCGATCGCTCATAAAAGGTCAAAATATCTTGTTCGGTCAGTTGTCTATCTTTGGTGGGTTCTGGAAAGTTCACTTTTACAGGCACTGCGCCGCGGCGGTCAGCCAACCAGCGCATTGCGGTTTTCATCTCGGAATAGTCAAGATCAGCATACAAAACGGTGTCGCCGGGCGACAGGCGGTTGTAGCCGCCGATCAAGGCCTGAAGTGCTTCTGTAGCGCCGCGGGTAAGGGCAATTTCATCGGTGTCGACATTCAGGAATTCAGCAACTTGCTTGCGCAAACCCACATATGTTTCCCCCAAGTCCCAGCGGGCAAAATTGGTGTTTTCGCGGTTCACCCATGCACTAAGGCGCTGATATTCCTGTAGAACCGGTGTAGACATAATGCCCCAATAGCCATTCTCCAGGTTGGTGATTTTATCAGTGACATCAAAATTATTTGCCACTGTGCGCCAAAAGGCTTCATCTCTTGCGATCTCGGGCGGCGATGCGGAAGGGTCGACGATAGGCACCGCAGACGCATTTGCGCTGGCTGAAACAACACCCGCTGCACCTGCCACCAGCGCACCGTTAATGAATCTACGTCGTGTAAATGAAGTCATATGAGGCCCCTTTGTCCCGTGTTCGGCGTATCTTAGTCAATAGTACAGGGGCGATGAAAGTCTATTTATTCAACTTGTAGGCAACAACGAAGTCACCTCGCTCATTACTGTCGGGCATCCTGCCGCCAGCGGTAACAACAATATAGTCCTGGCCCTTAAACCGATAACTCATTGGCGTCGCGTGAGCACCGGCCGGTAGATCAGTGTGCCAAACCATTTCACCTGTTGTTCCGTTATGGGCACGTAGTTTTTGATCGAACGGCGATGCAATAATAACGATGTTACCCGCTGTAACGATGGGTCCCCCGGAGGCGTAAAATCCCCAGTTATTGGCTCTGGTGCCCTTGTTTACACCGGGCACATCTCCAACTGGTTTTTCCCACAAGATGGCTCCTTGGTTCAAATCCACAGCGACGACCGAAGCCCAGGGGCCCTCAAGACAGGGCAGGCTATTTTCAGGGTTATAAACATCCACTCGTGCCATGCCAAAAGGCGCCCCATTTTGGGCAGTATGCTGGGCGGGCAATCCATTTAGTGTTCCTCGTCTTTTCGCAGACCGAAATTCGGGTCGTGGGATTAGTTTTACTATGGTCGGCAATCGATTGACGGTTAAGTAACCTATTTTTGCCTGAGGGTTATAGGCCATCGAGCCCCAATTGGTGCCGCCGCCATTGCCGGGGTATAGAAGAGTTCCCTCCAGACTTGGTGGTGTAAATATTCCTTCGTACCGAACCCCGTCCAGCAATTTGGCGCACACGGCCGCATGATCAGGCCCGTTGTTCCACAAACGTAGCGGGCGTGCATCAGTTGTGTGTAACTGTATTGCAGGGAAACGTTGGGTTGATGCGGTTTGTTCACCGGGTATGTCGGTTTGCGGAACCCAGCGCTCTTGCACTTCATGCAAGGGTTCACCGGTTTCACGATCGAGTACAAAAATAAAGCCCATCTTCGTTGCTTGTGCCAATGCAGGCCTAGTTTGGCCGTTTGCGTCAGTGTAATCGAACAATAGAGGTTGTGATGCGAGATCTGAATCCCACAAATCGTGGCGAACGGTTTGATACCCCCACAAAAACTGACCTGTAGATGCCCTGAGCGCTACAATCGAGTTGGCAAAAGCATTGTCCCCCAGTCGTTTTCCACCGTAAAAGTCCGGTGAAGGTGACGTTGTTGGGAGATATATGATGTCGCGTTCAACGTCGGCGGACATGACACTCCAGACATTTCCGCCGCCAGTTTTCATATTGGAGCCATCAGTCCAATTTGTCGCGGTAGGGTGATCTACGCCGCGGGGAATTGGGTCCCATGACCAGACCAAGTTGCCGGATACGACGTGATAGGCTCGCACGATACCCGATTCCAGCTCAGTCGCACCATTGTCGCCGATCGCGGAACCCACAACCACCAGATCATCAACAATAATGGGCGGTGAGGTAACAGAATAGTCCCATCGACGATAGTTCCGGATGCCTTCTGACAAGTCTATCTCGCCGTTATCACCGAAATTGGGACATTTGCGACCGGTCCGCGCGTCGAGGGCAATTAACCGCGCATCCAGAGTGCCGAGAAAAATCTGAACGCCGCAAACCTGGTTGCCGTGTTTTGACAGGCTTTTCCTGCCAGCAACACCGCGGGACGTAAACATTTCCGAATAGCCGCGCGAAAAGTTAACTTTTGGATTAAATGCCCATATCTGCTTGCCTGTTTCTGGGTTGATAGCAAAGACACGGTTAAAGCCGGTAGAAAAGATCAGCTTGTCATCCAGCAAGATCGGGGTCGCCCTGAATTTTGACGGTCTGCCTCCATATTTGACACCACTCGTTGCATCCCCGGTTCTGAATTCCCACGCAGGTGAGAGATTGCTAATGGTTTCCGGTGAAATCGACGATGGCGCAACGTAACGGTCTCCGGATAGGGAACCACCATAGTGTGCCCAGCCTTGGTTTTCCTGTGTTTGCTGCTCTGGCGTAGCGCGAGATGGCGCTGAAAGTAATAGCGATACGGCTATTCCAACCGTTATGAACGTTTGCATCGGTCCTCTTTCTAAAGATTGATCACTAAATTCACAGTACCGTAGTGAGGACGGGGTGGTTTTGGTGTGTTTTGTGATAAAAGGGACCGGTGCAGTGACAAGGGGAACACGGTCGCAATAAAGAACTAATTAGGAAGTATTTACTCGTTACATTTGGGTGTCGAGGTTGTTGCGGTAATGCCTACTTAGTTGGACAGAGTGCCCGCTTGATAGATTTACAAATCCTCCCCCGCGCCGGGTGGTCTGAATGGCTTTGATTTTTTTGGTATTTACAATTGAAGTTCGATGGACGCGGACGAATTGTGCATTGGCCAGTTTTTCTTCAACCGATTTCATTGTCGAGCGCAGCATGTAAGATTTTTCGCCGCAATGAAGCAATACGTAGTTTCCTGCCGACTCGATCCAGTCAATTTCGGCAAATGAAATGAAAAATATTTTATCGGCCTGTTTTACCGAAAAACTACCCGTAGTTTGGGGCTGACTGAGTTTTCCGTTATCTTCGGAGAAAAATGCGGTGCCGCTTTTTTTGGCGCGAAATAGCCGGTACCCATACACGACGGCAATGATGAAAAAATAAGTCAGGGCATCTTTGCGCCATTCGTAAAGAAGCTCGACTGGCACGTTACCAAAATCATACTTTGATCCCATAATACAATAGACGGCTTTGCGGACCCAAACCATTCCGGTGACATGGAGCAGGGAATAGGGTACCGTTGCAAACACATGTATGGCTAGTGAGCTTTTCCAGGTTTTTTCGCTAAAGGGAAAACGCCGTTCAATGAGCAGGATAGCCGGGATCAAAAGCAGCGTAAAAATGGCGCTTGAGTATTCCCATAAAAAAGGCTCAAACAGCTGAACAGTTAGCCCGTCTCTTTCGCGTTCGATTAATTCAGAGGTGGCGCCGATGGTCGTCGTTAGAAACAAATAGCCAACCCAAAATCCGACTTCGAGCAATTTCCATTTTTGGTCGTTGTTTTGGATATTTGAGTTATTGGACGTCATGCGTGTCAACTAGTCACGGTAGAGAATGAAAACAGCGGCGAGTAATATCGCGTCCTTGAGTAAAAAGTGGCCTGTACTAGTTAGACTGGGAAAGCCACCTGCCCAACTGGCGGAAAAAGTAGCGAGAAAGCTTAGGGTAACGACGAAAGTGGCTCCAGAGAGCACGAGCCCGAGTTCAAACGCTCTGCGGTTCCACCAATGGCCTGTCAAAAGTATAACCGTTAAAAGCTCAATACCACCGATGATGTTGGATGCGGTTTGCTTGCCAAAATCAGTAATCCACCAGTTGAAGGCTGGACTTGAGGTCAAAAGCGGCCAAACGCCGTCTGCTTCGGGGCCGGTGAATTTCATCGCACCGATCCAGCCCAACACGATAATCAAGCCAAGCAGCATGACCTCGCGAGCGCCTTTAACACCCAGAAACCACAAAGCGACGCCAAGAATGGTAATGTATTTGATCAGGCCCTGGCCGTTGCCGATTGCTGGGAAACCGCCAAGACCTTTCATCCAAACCGGATTCGTAAACAGCAGGCTTAGGGAGCCAATCGCCATCAAAGCGATAAGGCTGTAACTCATGCGTTTAAACCGTTGAGGAATAGAATAGATCGCGATCAATAGCCCTGACGCAGTTTGAACAACACCTAGAATTAAGGCGACATTAGCTTTGTGGGGCTTTAGCAGGCTTGCCATTGGGTGAGCATCAACCCAGCGCGCAATAGAGCCATCGGTTGATCCAGCCAAATTCATCAAGCCAAACCAAATGAACACTCCAGATAGTGACAAAACGGCAAACAAATGAGCGTTCGACGCCGACGGCATGATCTTGTTAATGACAGCTTGCATTTTTATCTCCCCGGTGGGGGAACATTGCGATCAATCATTTGTTTGGTCAAGGGGCATGCATATCAGCGAGCTGAATGCTCGGCAGCTATCCGCTTGTTTTGCAATGAATTAAGTCGGTCATCGCAGCACGGTATACACCGCCTCCGCCTCGATAGCTGTTGAAATACAGGTACCGGCCATCCGGTGACCAGAAAGGGTAGGCGTCCTTTTCGGGGTGATCCGTTACTCTACTGACAATGTTACCATCTAGGTCCATGATAAAGATATCGGGTTTGCCGGGCTCGCGGTCCCGGTCGTCGGCATAGACGATGTAACGGCCATCGGGCGACCAACTAGCGTAGCCCTCTTCGCGCGGACTTGTTGTGATCGCGCGGACTTTCTTGGTTTCAATGTTCATCAGATTGATGTTGAAATCGGGTCCGTCGACTTGCTCGTGATATGTAATGAACCTGCCGTCAGGCGAAAATTTCGCATGTGCTTCATATGTAGGATTGCTTGTCAGTTGCTGCAATTCACCGCTCGCGAGCGTGTAGAGATAAACATCTGAATTACCATCGCCGCGGTGACTGTTAAACACAATCTGTGTCCCGTCCGGGCTGAAGGACGGCAGCCAATCCCAAGCTTCATGGGCGAGGACATAGCTAAGTTCGCCGGTCGAGCGGTTAATAAGAACAATATCGGTATTATTGTCAGCAACGTAAACTGCATTTACGATCCAATTGCCATCCGGCGAGAAACTGGCGCCGTTGTCCAGTGCCCTGTGAAGGGGCGAGCGCTTCCACGTGGTGAGGTTCAGCAAGTCGGTGCCGTGATTGCCTTCGCTGTCGTCCCAGCCGATTGCGATGCCGCTGCCATCCGTGAGCAGGCTGTCATTTTGAAATTGACGTCGATCAGGCTCAACCGCAACATGTTCAAGGATACAGCCGCTCGGGTCGAGTGATGATTGTATGGTCGGGTAGGGCTTATTTTCTGCTTGGCATGCTGCAGATAGGCCAAGAACCAGAGCACTTGTAGTTACATATCGCATTTTGACTCCCCCTGAGATGGATTAACTACACGACACGGCAGCGCAGTTAATCAATTTGGCAACTATATAACATAAAGTTATTTAGTTGTCATCTAGGACCATCAAGATGTCGATCAGGAAGCCTGTTCGGCCTGAGCCGCTGAGTATCTTGCTTCAGCGTTCAACCATTCCGCCTCTGCGGCTGCAATGTCTTCTTTTATCGCGCGCAATTTCAACTGAAATCGAGTGACAGCACGAGCAGCTTCGTCGTCCTGGTCGCCGTATAATTCCGGGTTCGCCAGATCGGCTTCGACTGCAGTTTTGCGCTGTTCCAGCTTTGCGATTGCTTTTTCGGCTTCTTCTACCGCCCGTTTCATCGGAGCCAACTGTTTGCGTCTTTCTGCAGCCTTTTTTCGAGCCTCTTTTTTATTATTACCCTGGCGCGGACCGCGTTTTTGTGCACGATCGCCTGCACGCGCGGCCAGGAGGTGGCGACGGTAGTCTTCAAGGTCGCCTTCAAAGGTTTTGACATCTGCGTCTTCAACGATCCATAGGCGGTCCACGCAGGCATCAACCAGATGACGGTCATGGCTGATCAACAATACGGCGCCATCATAACCGTTGATGGCGTGGATAAGCGCCTCACGGCTATCCACGTCCAAGTGGTTTGTTGGCTCATCCAAAATCAACAGCTGAGGTTTCTTGAAGGTAGCGATCGCGAACATCAGTCGGGCTTTTTCTCCGCCCGACAGACTTTCCACTGGTCTTGTTGCCTTGTCGGCGCCAAAGCCAAAACTGCCCAATCTCGCGCGTACTTTCGATTCGATTGTATCGGGCATCAGCTTGGTCATGTGATTAAGCGGCGTATCGGTTGAAACCAATTCGTCCAACTGGTGCTGAGCAAAATAGCCGATGCCAAGCACACGAGACTTGATCATCTTGCCTTCCATTGGCGCCAATTTGCTAGCCAGCAGTTTCGCAAATGTGGACTTGCCGTTACCGTTAGCGCCCAAGAGAGCGATGCGATCATCCATATCAATGCGCAGGTCCAGCTTCCTGAGAACTGGTGTGTTTTCCACATAACCGGCGCTTGCTTCTTCCAGTACAATCAGCGGCGATGACAGCGGCTCTGGCTTGGGGAAATTAAACGGGACTGTGTGCGCTTCAACCATGGTCACAATCGGTTTCATTCGCGCAAGTGCCTTGATGCGGCTTTGGGCCTGCTTGGCCTTGCTGGCTTTGGCCTGAAACCGGTCCACGAACGACTGAATATGACGTCGTTCAGTTTCCTGTTTCGACTTCAGCGCCATTTGGTGTTCCATCTGCTGACGGCGTAACTGCTCAAAGCGGTCATACCCACCCGTGTAGCTATTCAGCTTTCCGTTTTCCAAATGAATGATGTGGGTAACTGCCTTGTTCAGCAAGTCGCGGTCATGGCTGACGATTATGACTGTGTAGGGGTATGAGCGCAGAAAATTTTCCAGCCACATGACGCCTTCGAGGTCCAGATAGTTGGTTGGCTCGTCAAGCAGTAGCAGATCCGGTTCATTGAAAAGCACGCAGGCAAGGGCAACACGCATGCGCCAGCCACCTGAATAACTGCTGCATGGACGAGCTTGAGCGGCTTCGTCGAAACCAAGGCCGGAGAGGATTGTTGCCGCACGTGGTTCAGCGGAATGCGCACCAATGTCAGCAAGACGTGTGTGGATGTCGGCGATACGGTGTGGATCAGTCGCGGTTTCGGCTTCTGCTTCCAACGCGGCCAGTTCATGGTTCGAATCGAGCACTGTTTTGAGCAGGCTCTGTGGCCCTCCCGGTGCCTCTTGCCCCACATGGCCAACGCGTGCAGTGGCTCTGACCGTAATATCACCGGCCTCAGGCGACAACTCTTTCAAGATCATTTTGAGCAAGGTGGATTTTCCCGCACCATTGCGACCCACAAGGCCCACTTTGTGGCCGGGCGGAACAGCAACTGTCGCGTCTTCAAATAAAAGCCGGTCAGCGATACGGTATGTTATGTCATTGATGTGAAGCATGGCCCGGCACCTAACACAACTGGACGCTCGCTGCAAAGCAAAGCTTGGCAACAGCTAACATTGTGGTTATAAGGCGCGCGAATCATCCGTTAACGCATTTATTGCACCAACAAACAAGGGACTATCCAAATGGCTCTCGAGCGCACATTCTCAATCATCAAGCCTGATGCAACCAACCGTAACCTGACAGGCGCGATTAACGCGATCTTCGAAAAGGCTGGTTTGCGTATTGTTGCGCAAAAGCGCGTTCACATGACCCGTGGTCAGGCTGAAACTTTTTACGGTGTGCATAGCGAACGCCCATTTTTTGGCGAATTGGTTGATTTTATGACGTCTGCGCCAGTTGTTGTGCAGGTTTTGGAAGGCGAAAATGCTGTTTTGGCTCACCGCGAGGTTATGGGCGCAACAAACCCGGCGGAAGCTGCCGATGGTACAGTTCGCAAGGAATTCGCTCTGTCTATTGGTGAAAACTCGGTTCACGGCTCCGATAGCGCGGAGAATGCGGCAATCGAAATCGGTCAATTCTTCGCAGGCAACGAAATAGTCGGCTAGTCTGCCACACCGGCAACTGCTGATGGAATTGAAGGCGTGTCCGGTTCGGACGCGCCTTTTTCTGTTAGGTTATGGCGAAGTCGTGACGCGGGGAATATAATCCTTACATCTGTTCCCTTGCCCTGCTGTGACGTAATTTCAACAGCGCCGTTATGCAATTCGGTAAAGCGTTTCACCAAAGTTAGGCCAAGTCCTTTGCCCATTTGGTGACGTGATACCGCGTCAGAGAGTTGAATGAAAGGTTCCAATGCGCGTTTGGCTTCATCCGGCGACATGCCAATGCCAGTATCGTTAATGACTATAGCGATTCCATCAACTGGGCTTACCTTCAGGGAGCAAGAAACAGAGCCGCCGTCGGGGGTGAATTTTATGCTGTTGGTAATAAGGTTTAAAATAATTTGTCTGACGAGCCGCTGGTCCGCATAAATTGAAGTTGTACCAAATAGTGGCTTGGAAAGTTCAACATTTACCTTGGTGGCTTCAGCTGACAAAGCAAATATACATTCGTTGACGACATCTTCGATGCAGAAAATTTCTTCTTGTAGCTGATATTCTTTGTTTTGCACTTGCGACAGCAGCAAAATATCGTCGATGGTTTCAAGCAAATGTCGGCTGCTTTTGAGCACAATATCGCTATATTCAATATATTCTACAGTTGATAGCTTGCGGTAGTTGGGGTCAGACATGATCTCGGAAAAACCAATGACGGCGGTCAGAGGCGTTCTCAGTTCATGGCTCATAATTGATAGAAATTGATCTTTCGCCGAGTTTGCGTGGTCGGCTTCTGCTAGCGCGACCTTTAATTCATCTTCCGCTATTTCTCGTTGTTGAATTTCATTCTTTAGTCGGAATGCCATCCGCAACCATTCGGTGAACCCGATGCTGAACATAAGGCCACCCGGCGCGTAGCCAAAAACGGGAACAATGAAGTCCCAACCTTCTTCGTCCGTGACAAGCAGCATTAGATATTCAAAGGGCGTTTCTTCAAGATAGTTGAAAAAACTGGCGAGAAGAAAAAGCGCAAGGCCGCTGAAAATCCAGCCGAAGCCGCGAACTTCAACAACCGTTTGTCGGTAAAGCTTGATGAAAAGGGCGAACACAAAAATGGCCGCTAGAAATAGTGCCATATCTGGATGGATGTATGCCATAAATCCTAACACGTCTGCTTGCACTAGAAGTTCATATCATAGAGATAATACCACTGGCTACGCAAGAGGACTATGCCGAAGGTTACTTATTTGTTCTAATTGATAGCAGGGTTGATTAGTCCTGCTGTGTCCAGATCCACGTCCTTGAAAACGCATTTTCGCGCTGACACACGGACCTTTCCTTCAGCGATAAGGCGAACCGCGGCGGGATACATTTCATGCTCATAGCGTAGTATTTTGGCAGCCAGACTGTCTTCTGTTTCCGTCTCCGATATGGGAACGGCAGCCTGCATGATGATTGGGCCGTCATCCATTTCCGGGCGAACAAAATGAATGGTGCATCCCCCAAAACGTACGCCGTCTTCGATGGCACGGGCATGAGTGTGCAGGCCTTTGTAAGACGGTAACAGCGACGGATGAATGTTGATCATCCGGTCTTTCCAACGATTAACGAAATCTGCATTTAATATCCGCATGAAACCTGCAAGGCAGACCAGTTCTACACAGTATTCATTCAAACAGTTATGAATTGCATCTTCGAAACTGGCACGATCATCGTAAGCTGTGTGATCAATACAAATCGCTTCAATGCCCGCGTTTTTTGCGCGTTCCAATCCTTTGGCGTCTGGCCGATTGGAAATAACCACTGTTATTTGAGCAGGGTAACCTTTTTGACTGCAGGCATCGATCAATACTTGCAGGTTGCTACCGCTGCCCGAAATCATCACGCCTAACTTCAGTTTCCGCATATTAATCGTCGCCTGTGGTGGCTGACCAATCAGAGGCAGAGCCCCAGGTGCCCGCGTCGCCCTTCACGGTGCATCTTGCCGGTCCGGCGCTAGCTTTTATTTGGCCAATGACAATCACGTCCTCGCCGTTGGCACGCAGCAAGTCTTGTGCGGCTTGTGAATTCTCTGACGCGACCACCACAACCATGCCGACGCCGCAGTTGAAAGTTCGGGCCATTTCCCGGGTTTCGATATTGCCTTCTCTCTGGAGCCATTTAAATACGCTGGGCAACTCCCACGCACCACTGTCTACTTCCGCAATTAAGTCATCGGGCATAATCCGGGGAATGTTTTCGAGGAAACCGCCACCAGTAATATGAGAAAGGCCTTTGACGAGACCTCCGCGGATCGCTGCAAGCGTGCTTTTGACGTAAATTTTTGTCGGTGCCATGAGCGCGTCGGCCAATGTAGAGTCCGCGAAAGGTGCCGGATCGCTGTAGTTGTGTCCTTCACCAGAAACCAATCGCCGGATTAACGAATAACCGTTGGAATGTGGGCCACTGGAAGCTAACCCTAGAATTACATCGCCGTCACAGATGGTTGAGCCGTCCAACAGGGTGCCGCGTTCAGCTGCGCCGACACTGAAACCTGCCAAATCATAATCTGCGCCTTGATACATACCTGGCATTTCAGCAGTTTCGCCGCCAATTAGGGCGCATCCCGCTTGTTTGCAACCTTTGGCGATGCCCGCAACTACGTCTGTCATTTGCGCTACATCAAGTTTGCCCGTTGCCATATAATCGAGAAATAACAAAGGTTCGGCGCCCTGCACAACCAGATCGTTCACACACATGGCGACCAAATCGATGCCAACGGTATCATGTATCCCGGCATCAATTGCGACTTTTAGCTTGGTGCCGACACCGTCGTTGGCTGCAACCAAAATAGGGTCATCAAAGCCCGCGGCTTTCAAATCAAACAGGCCACCAAACCCGCCCAAATCTGCGTCCGCTCCAGTGCGTTTGGTGCTGGCGGCAAGCGGTTTGATGTTATTAACGAGGGCATCGCCCGCATCGATATCGACACCGGCTTGTTTATAGGTATAAGACTGTTTCAAGTCGGTCATTCAATGCTCGCTTTGCCATGATAATGGCATATTCATAATTGAAAGTAGACGCAGTATTTTCAGCAGGCCATTTGACCTCGTAATTACCTGTAAGGGCGTTATAGTGGCGCGCAAGATGATATGAAAGTCCTTATGTATAATCAGTTCAAAAATATTGGCTTTGACGCTCGGTTTTGGCTGTCGGTAATGGCAACCCTGTTGCTATTATTGCTATCTCAACAAGTTGATGCCCGGCAAGAAAATCCTCTTGATCAGCTTTTCACAATTCGTGATGTCAAGCTGGATGAAACATCATCAAGCGCAAATCGGGCCCGCCAGACAGCGTTGTTGAAAGCGGAGGAGGAAGCTTACACAAAACTCTTGCGCAAAATCACTCAGCTAAACGACCGGGCCTTGTTGCCGGAGCTTGGAGTTGCCCAACGACAGGCTTTGATCAGCGGTATCGAAATTGTTGAGGAGCAGTCGTCTTCTAGGCGATACGTTGCCACTATGAATGTGCGTTTTGAGCCCAGCCGCGTGAGTGCGTTTCTTGCCAGTTACGGAGTGCCTCATGTGCTCGGCACCGGCAGGCCAATACTGGTTTTGCATGCTCATCAACGTGGATTGATGACATTTTTGTGGGAGGATGACCCCATTATCGGTGATGCTCGGGCCGAGGTAGATTGGGTCAATCGAATAAGAGGTTACCGATTTGCTCGCGGCGAAATCAAGGAGCGGTTGGCAATCAGCGCGTCAGAAGTGCAGAACCTGAATGTTGAAGCGGCGCTTGAAATAGGGGCACTGAATGCGCTCGAGTCGGCGGTTCTAATTGGCTCCAACGTGGTTAACAATCCAGATGGCAGCAAACTGCTGATGTATAAGTATATCGCGACTGATAGCGGCGTCTCAGGTACAGGCGCGGTGCCAATTGCTAAAACACCGGCTGGCGCCACAGCTGAGCAACAGGCAATGACAAGTATGTTTGAGCAGGTTCTCGAGGTTATCGACGGTTCATGGCGCGAACGGCTTCTGGTCGATACAGGTACGCAAGGCGAGCTGGACGTAGTGGTGCCAAGCCAATCGCTTGACGATCTCGCCGAGTTGGAACGACGGTTGTCGGAAGTCACATTGGTGCAGGCCTATGAAGTGCGCGAACTGGGCATACCGCTTAGCCGCTTGCATCTTCGCTATACCGGACGGCAAGACCAGTTAGCACTTGCATTGCGTTTCGAAGGGCTTGATCTTAAGCCATATGGCTCTCAGCTATTGTTGGAGTTGCGCAAATAACAAGAGATTTGTGTGAGCCAGCGGGGGCAGTAGGATATCATTGGTACTGGCAAGTTCGAGCGGACACAAAAGGGGCACGCAATGAATAGATGGGTTTGGATTGGCAGCGTATTGCTGGCCGCTGTATTTGTTTACATGACACGCGGTGTGTTATTGCCTTTTTTAGCTGGACTGGCCATCGCCTATTTCCTTGACCCGGTCGCGGACCGGTTTGAAACGTGGAAAGTGCCACGTGGCATTGCATCTGCAATTGTTATTACTCTGTTTTTCCTGCTGATTGTTGGCGTTGTGTTGGCCTTTTGGCCAATTCTGCAAAGCCAGCTTTCCGCCGTTTCCGAGCAGTTGCCGCAAACTTTGGCGAATTTCCGGCCCTGGCTTAACCAGTTTTTAGCAACATTGGTGGATGACTACGGGGTCGATCTGGGATCTGATGTAGACAGTTTGCTCGCAACTTTTTCCGATGGGTTGTTATCTCAGGCGCGAACTGCTGCCGCAGGGGCACTTAAGGGCGGTCTGGCGCTCTTCAACTTGTTGACGCTGATACTTATTTCGCCGGTTGTAGCTTTTTACCTGCTGCGAGACTGGGATCTTATTGTTGCGAAAGTGGATAGTTGGCTGCCGACGTCGGGTGGCAGCGTAATTCGAGAGCAGCTGAAGAAAATCGATGAAGTCTTGGCTGGATTTGTCCGAGGTCAATTGCTGGTTAGCACGACGATGGGTGTGCTGTACGGTGTTGGCTGGTCGATGGCTGGGTTGAACTTTGGCGTTGTGCTAGGTGTATTGGCTGGTGTGATGTCATTTGTGCCCTTTGTTGGTGCGTTATTCGCGGCGCTTGTTGCCATAGCGATGGCCATCGGTCAATTTGGCTTTGATCCTATGCAGGTTGGTATGGTCGCCCTGGTGTTTTTCGTTGTTCAAACCATAGAGAGCGCCTTCCTGACGCCCCGTTTGGTGGGCGAACGTGTGGGTCTGCACCCGGTTTGGGTATTATTTGCGGTTTTTGCAGGCGGCGAAGTGATGGGATTTGTGGGTGTTTTGATCGCGGTTCCAGCCGCCGCCGCCGCCGCCGTGCTGGTGCGCTACTGGATTGACCGCTATCTCGAACATTATCAGGAGCCAGCTCTTGCTGTGGCTGAAGTGGGTGACGCTGCAGTTGCACAAGCAGGTGACGACGTGCATGAAGTTGCTGACGACGAGCCTGATCGCGGGCCCGATGAAAAGAATGATGCTTGATGTCTAATACTCACCAAATACCGTTGAATCTATCGCATCCGGTGAGCTTTGACTTATCAGATTTCATTGTCTCTGCTTCCAATGACGACGCGGTTCGTTTCTTAAACTCTTTCAAAGACACCGGCAGCCATTTCAGTGCTGTGTTTGGGCCGCCGGGTAGCGGTAAATCACATCTGCTAAATGGTTGGGCGCGGGAGCAGGGAGCGGTTGCGATTGGCCCTGTTAGTGACGTGTCAGCGCTGGTAACGGGCCAAGTGTATTTCGTCGACGATATTAATCAGCGCGATAAAGATGGCGTTTTTTCCTATCCTGACGACTATCTGTTCCATCTTTATAATTGGACCAAGGAAATCGGGGCGAAGGTGGTTGTTACGGCGGACGAGGCACCATCGCGTTGGGGTCGGGTTTTGCCTGACCTGATTTCGCGGCTGGGCACTGTACAAGTTGCAACGATTGAGGAGCCAGATGATGAACTGCTTCTTGTTTTACTGGTAAAATTGTTTTCTGACAGGCAGTTGCAGGTAAATATTAATGTATTGAATTATATTGTAACTCGAATTGAACGATCCTTCGCGGTGGCCCGGAGCTGTGTGGACAGGATTGATGAAAAAGCGCTGGCTGAAAAACGCAAAATAACAAAGGCGCTGGTGCGAGATTGCCTGCCGCGCTAACTATTACACATTGCTAAAAGTTACTTAATCAGCTGATTTTTCATGATGCGCACAGAAATTATACTGTCACAAAACCCTTGTAACTTATGCATAATGATCCGAAAATAATGCCTGTCAGGAGTTAGCTAATGGCCGGCGGCGGTACAGATAACGCAAATCAGGAGGCGCCGAGGGCGGCGACGGATACTTCAGTTGTCCAGGCAATTGAAGCCTTTCCCGCTGGAGATCGGTTTCTAAACCGTGAACTAAGCTGGTTGCAGTTTAACCTTCGGGTGCTTGAAGAAGCAGAAAACTCCCAGCACCCATTGCTTGAGCGGCTTCGGTTTTTATCCATATCAGGGAATAATCTCGATGAATTCTATATGGTCCGGGTTGCGGGGCTGCGTGCTCAGTGTGATGCGCGTGTGGAAATACGCTCAGACGACGGCCTAACGCCCTTCCAGCAACTCACCCAGGTGAATAGCCTGGCAGAACAGCTGATGGGCAAACAGCAGCAAGTTTGGGCCGCTCTGACCGCGGAAATGCGCGGCGAGGGCATCTATGTGTTGACGGCAACAGAGATTTCTAAATCAGAATCTGGGTGGATACGATCATATTTCTTTGAAAATATTTTACCTGTGCTGACACCGATTGCCGTTGACCCAGCTCATCCGTTCCCGTTTATCCCAAACCTTGGTTTCACAATGGGTTTGTCCTTAAAAAGGTTGCATGACGGTGAGGCAATGGTGGCGCTTTTACCAGTGCCTGGACACCTAAAACGGTTTATACGCCTGCCGGATAGCGACGAAACACGTTTCATTTCGCTAGAGACGTTATTGACGTTGTTTCTCGACGAGCTCTTTCCCGGCTATAAGGTTAAGGGAAGCGGCGTTTTTCGGGTGGTCCGGGATAGCGATATTGAGATAGAAGAAGAAGCCGAAGATTTGGTTCGAGTCTTTGAGAGTGCACTCAAGCGCCGAAAGCGGGGCAGGGTAATTCGCCTGAAGGTGGAAAAGGGCATGTCCAAGGCTTTGCGTAAGAATATCATTGCCCGACTGGGCGCAGACGATGATGTGGTTGTTGTGGTAGACGGTATTCTCGGCGTCAATGAAACCACTCAGTTGATTGTCGATGACCGGCCTGACTTATTGTTTAAGCCTTACCATCCGCGTTATCCGGAACGGGTCCGCGATTTTAGTGGCGATATTTTCAAGGCGATTGCTGCCAAGGATTTTGTCGTTCATCACCCATACGAATCCTTTGAAGTCGTGCATTTGTTTTTGCGCCAGGCGGCTCGCGATCCCGATGTCGTTGCTATAAAACAAACCTTATACCGCGCAGGGGCTCAATCGATGATTATTGGGGCGTTGATTGAGGCTGCCGAAGCAGGCAAAGCGGTAACAGCGGTTGTAGAGCTAAAGGCTCGCTTCGACGAAGAGCAAAACATCAAATGGGCCCGCGATCTGGAACGCGCCGGTGTGCACGTTGTGTTTGGCTCCATTGAACTTAAAACCCATGGCAAAATTTCCATGGTGGTGCGCCGCCAGAAGGGTAAGCTTTTAAGCTATATGCATTTTGGTACCGGCAATTATCACCCGATAACCGCTAAGATATACACGGACCTATCTTTTTTCACTGCGGATCAAGCGCTGGCACGCGATTCGAATAAAATGTTCAATTATTTGACCGGTTATATTGAGCCAGTCGGACTAGAGAAATTAGTATTGTCCCCGTTTAATTTACGCAGTCGCTTGATGGAGCTTATCGACAAGGAAATTGAATTTGCACGCGCCGGAAAACCAGCGGCCATATGGGTGAAGCTCAATTCACTGCTCGACAGTAAAATAATCGACAAACTCTATGAGGCCTCGCAGAATAATGTCAAAATTGAACTGATCATTCGCGGCATATGCACGCTGAGACCAGGCATAGAAGGCCTAAGCGAAAATATCCGTGTGCGGTCAATTGTTGGTCGTTTTCTTGAGCATGCGCGCATTTGTTGTTTTGGCAATGGTCACGATCTGCCGTCCAGGCAGGCGAAAGTATTTATTTCTTCAGCTGATTGGATGCCGCGCAATTTAAATCGGCGCGTGGAAACTTTGGTGCCGATTGAGAACCCAACTGTTCATGACCAAATTATGGGCCAGGTGATGGCGGCCAATTTGAAAGACAATGACCAGACCTGGGTGATGAATTCGGATGGCTCTTTTGAAAAATACCAACGCGCAGAAGGCGAAGAAACTTTCAGCGCACATCATTATTTCATGAATAACTCGTCATTGTCTGGCCGGGGAACGGCGATCGGCGAAGAAGCGCCTGTAATGCCGTTGATGGATTATGGGCTGGACCCTATATGACAGATGAAAACCCAGGCAGAGAAGCGGGTTATCTCGCTGTCATTGATATAGGCTCCAATTCTGTTCGTTTGGTTGTTTTTTCGGGCCGGACGCGTGTGCCCTCAACTGTTTTTAATGAGAAAATCATGTGCGGACTTGGGGCTGAGGTTGGTGCCACCGGACGAATGGGCGGCAAGGCCATAGCTTCGGCCATGTCCACATTAAAACGTTTCAGGGCACTTTGTGATCAGATGCAAGTGGCAGAAATTCTTGCTGTTGCAACAGCAGCTGTGCGTGACGCCGAGAATGGTCCTGATTTTGTTGAGCGCGTGTTTACGGAAACCGGATTTGCAATCGATGTTATACCCGGCACTGAGGAAGGGCGGCTCGCGGGGCTCGGTGTTTTATCGGGGGAGCCCGCAGCTACTGGCATTGTTGGTGACTTAGGCGGTGGTTCGCTGGAGTTAGCACAAGTGCAAGACGGAACTGTCGTTAACACTAAAAGTTTGCCGCTCGGCCCGTTGCGGTTGATAAGCCGGTTTGGTTCGGATTACCGGCTTATAAAGAGACATTTGCGCCAGGAATTCCAGTCAATCGTTTGGCTAAATGGATCCAGAAATAACAGTTTCTATATGGTCGGCGGTGCTTGGCGAAACCTTGCCAAATTGATGATGGGCGAGAAGTTCTATCCCCTGCCAATTTTGCACGGCTTTACTGTTTCGAAAAGCGACATGGCCAATTATTGCAAACGCATTGGCCAGATGGGGGCGGAAAATATTCCTTTTGGGGCTGGCCTACCACAACGTCGCCGCGAAATACTACCTGTCGCAGCGATTATTTTGCAGGAATTGCTGTCGGAAATGAAAGCAGCAAATGCCTCTATTTCTGCCTACGGTCTACGCGAAGGTCTGATTTTTGACAAATTATCGAAACCGGTCCAGCAAATGGACCCTTTTCTCCATACGTGTCGTGCTTTAGCTGAAGAACGCTGTCGGTTCGCTGAGCATGCTGAGGTTATCTTTGACTGGTCTCGTCCACTTTTCAAAACGGGGGGAGGTAGTAAGCAACAGACAAAGCTTCATATGGCGATTTGTTTGCTGGGTGATATCGCTTGGCGTGGTCATCCGGATTTTCGGGCTGAGAAAGCCGTTGAAGGTGTTTTGCACGGCAATTTTGTTGGTATTAGCCATGCGGAACGCGCTTTTATTGCTGTGGCGCTAAACCAGGCTTACGGCGCACCGGTTGATGCCCCTCATATGTCGCAGTTGCTGACCTTGCTGAAGGTGAAAGAAATAACCGAAGCACGAATGATGGGTGCTGCACTTAGACTGGCACAGCGCTTGTCCGGCGGTACCGTTGCTGCGCTGATGGTTTCGCAGTTACGGGTAACAAAGAAATACTTGTGGTTAGGTGTGCCCTCACATTACGAGGATATTGCAAATGAAGTTGTTGAGAAGAGGCTATCACACCTCGGTCGTCTGATGGGTCGTAGCTCAGCCGTTGAATTTCCGTCCGAACTGGATGAAGTGTCTGTTGGGTGACGCATTTGGTTATGTGTCACAGTTGAATTTAAAGGGGAGTGCTTCGAGAATGGCGTCTTTAGCAAAAAACATCCTTCAATGGCTTAGCCCGACGACACTAATTTTGATTTGTTTGATCTCTGGTGCAATGTGGTCCGGCAATGCAGCGCTTGGGGATGAGCCGGTGCTGCTTCCAAAAGAAGTGATGAAGCACTTCGCTGAAGAAATTTCTGGCACTACAGCAAAACGCAATCTCGACCAGATAACCTTGTATCATCGTACTCGGGCAAGTCGACAGTATGGCAAAGCGGTAGACCATGTGGTTGGTCAGTTGAAGGCATACGGTTTTGACAGCGCTCAAGTTATGGAGTTTCCGGCAGACGGCAAAACCATGTTTGGAACCCAAAAGTCTCGTATGGCCTGGGATGTGGATTTCGCAGAGCTATGGATTTTAAATGAAAATGGCACCAAAGAACGCCGTTTGGCGAGCTGGGACGCGGTGCCGCTGAGTGTGGCGCAGGATAGTCTCTCAGGTAATGTGACTGCAGAATTGGTCGATGTTGGGGCGGGCCTTGTTGAAAGCGACTATGAGGGGGGGGACGTAAACGGCAAGCTAGTATTAACAAGCAGCCAGCCGGGCGCAATTGCCGATATGGCCGTGGGAAAATATAATGCAGCCGGGATAATTTCCTATGCTCCGAACCAGAAATCCGCTTGGTGGAAAGAAGATGACCGTCTGGTTCGTTGGGGTCATCTTTCTTCTTTCCCTGCTGAAAAAACCAAAACCTTTGGTTTTATGATTTCACTTGGTGAAGCCCGAAAGCTTCAAGAGCGGCTCAATGCGGGGCAGACCATTAGCCTTGACGCTCAAATTGAGGCTTACCATAGGCCCGGCACTTACCAGTTGATATCGGCTACCATTGAAGGAGCTGACCCGGTACTGCGCGCGCAAGAGATTGCTTTTACCTGCCACTTGGATCACCCGCGCCCAGGCGCCAACGACAATGCGTCTGGTTGCGTCGCTATATTGGAGTCTGCGCGTGCGATGAAGAAAATGATCGACAACGGCATAGTACCCGCACCCAAACGAACCATTCGTTTCATATGGCCAGCAGAAATTGAAGGCAGTATCATTTTCCTGAATGCTCGGCCCGATATTGCCGGACGCATTAAAGCAAACATCCATATGGATATGGTTGGCGGCAATCAGGAAACTAAAGCTGTATTTAGGATCGCAGGCTCGCCAGCGAGTATTCCCAGTTTTGTACCGGCACTGGGTCACTATTTCGGTGGTTTTGTAAACCACCACACATTGGCTTTTGCTAGCGGCGACGCTACGGAGTTTCCGCTTGTTGCACCAGACGGCGGCAAGGAACCCCAGATTGCTTTAATGGAACCATTCTCGATGGGCAGTGACCACCAGATTTTCTCGGAAGGAACATGGGGTATTCCGGGCATTTACCTGCATGATTGGCCTGATCGCTATATTCATACCAACTTTGATACCGCTGCAATGATTGACCCAACAAAGCTAAAACGTGCCGCATATATTGGATCGACAACTGCATGGTACTTGGCGAATATGGACGCCGACAATGTGCCTGCTACTCTCGCTGTTTTGAGGCAAGATACGTTGAGGCAAGCGGCAGTAATCGCCGCTGGACCTGACGGCGTAACTGACGAAGAGAATCAAATAAATTTGCGCATGTTTTTGGCAGCAGAGGCAGGGAAAATTGATAGTCTTGGCCAGTTTACTGCGTCACAGCTGCCACAGCTGGAAGACGCGAAGGAATTTGTGGCAGGTTTAGGCAGACTGCTTGGTAAGCAATCTGAACAAAAGCGCTTAGTAGAAGGTGTCGCCGCCGCCGTTTACGCCCGTAATAGTGATATACAGGGACCAATGAGTGGGTTTGGTTACAGCTATCTTGAAGATAAACTGAACCCAGACAAACAGTCACTTTTGAAGCTGCGAGGCGAGCAAGCTTATGAAGCCCTGAATTTTGTGGATGGTTATCGGTCAATACAGGAAATTCACGACTGGATGACCTTTGTTTATGGCTCGTTGCCTTTGTCGGACGTGGTTGACTATTTTTCTGCCTTGGAAAGCATTAATGTCGTCAAGCGCCTGAACTGATCGTGGTGATGTTTAGTCGTTTGTTACAGCAGTGAGATTCATGGTTAGCAATGCGCCGGGTTTTGGCAGATCAGTCACGGAAATTGCGGTCCGGGCAGGGCGACGTTTGCCCATTCGCTCGACATAGGCATCATTCATGGCGTGAAAATCTACCATGTCCTTCAGAAAAATATTGATATGGATGATATGATCAAGATCAGACCCAGCTGAGGCCAGCATCAAGTCGAAGGCATCTATTATCTGGTTGGTCTGGCTGCCAATGTCTGGCCCCGCCATTTCGCCAGTTGCAGGATTAACTCCAGCTGTTGCGCCGATGGCGATAAACTGGCCGGTTTTTGCGACATGACTATACGGGCCAACGGGTGTCATTGTGTTTGCGGGTGTGAAGGTTTCTACGTTTGGCATTTGGCGTCTCCTGATTATGGTTTTTCATACCACACCAGTATTGCCAAAAGGACCGGAAAACCGAACTATTCGCTTTCCAGTTCAACCACTTCAATGCTGCCTTTGTTGGCGGTCAATGCCAAGTCACCGGCCATCAGCTTTTTGGCATCTTTACCAAAAATATCGTTGCGCCACCCATTAAAGGCGCGAAGATCCGTTTTATGCGGATCGGCTGCCCACTGCTCCAACTCCTGGGCGCTTGCAACCATACGTGCGGCAACCCTGGCTTGATCGCATTTTATTTTGAGCAGTACTTTTAGCAGGTCTGCCATTGGTGGTGTTGCAGGGCGTGGTTTGGCACGCGCCACATGTGGCAATTCTGATTCTGGCAGGGCCAATCCAACTGCGAGAGCATCCATCAGGCTCTTGCCTGCGCGGGAACGACTGAATCCATTTGGAACTCCGCGAAGGCGGTCCAACTGGTTGGCGTCTTTGGGTGGATGTGCGGCTATTTCAAACAGGGTTTCGTCTTTCGCTACCCGATTGCGCGGAATGTCGCGCTGTTGCGCTTCTATTTCCCGCCACTGAGCCAGACATTGCAGCAGTCCCAGAAAACGTGGTTTATTAGTGCGCACCTTCAGGCGTTTCCACGCTTCGCGTGGCTCTACCACATAAAGACCGGTTTCCTTATAGGGCGCCATTTCCTCTTCGACCCAGCCCTCGCGGCCTGTCTTTTCGAGTTCTGCCTTAAGATTGCGGTAGATTGTACGCAGGTGCGTTACGTCACCAAGGGCGTAGGTCAGTTGGGAGTCGCTAAGCGGTCGTTTGGACCAGTCAGTGTACCGGGCTGACTTATCCAGTTGGCCGCCGGTTATTTTGTTAACCAACGTTTCATATCCAACCGAATCACCAAATCCGCAAACCATTGCAGCAACCTGGGTGTCGAAGATCGGTGAGGGAAGTTGGTTGACCATGTTGACGAAAATTTCCAGGTCTTGTCTACATGCGTGCAAAACTTTGACCACATCAGTGTTCGCCATAAGATCGAAAAACGGCGCAAGGTCTATTCCATCTGCCAATGGATCAATTGCTGCTGCGCCTTCGTCGTCGGCAATTTGAATCAGGCACAGTTTTGAATAATAGGTGCTGTCACGCAAAAATTCTGTGTCGACGGTGACAAATTCGGCTGTTTTGAGTCTGTCGCACAGGGCGGCAAGTTCATTAGAAGTTGTTATCGGCTGCATGCCATATTCCGTTATTGTTTGGCGCTTCTAATACACAGTTCCAAGCGGCACGTCACCCTTTCTGTTCGCAAATTTTGCTGTAGCCTTGACAAGCGGCGATATTCATGCGTTTTTCCGGCCAAAATTTGTGAGAAAATCTCACAATATTTAGAATAGATTATGTAGGAAGCCATGCACGAATATCGCTCACATACCTGTACCGAACTCCGTTTGTCTCATGAGGGCGAAACCGTTCGCCTTTCTGGTTGGGTTCACCGTAAACGCGACCACGGTGGTCTATTATTCATTGACCTGCGTGACAATTACGGCATGACCCAGCTGGTATTTGATGTGGACAGTCCGTCTTTTGCAGCAGCTGAAGATGTGCGTGCAGAAAGCGTTATTCGTATTGACGGTAGGGTCAAAGCGCGTAGTGCTGATACCATTAACAAAGATCTGGCAACCGGTGATGTGGAAATTTATGTTTCCGAGATGGAAGTGCTCTCTGCCGCTGGTGAACTACCGTTGCCAGTGTTCGGCGATACTGAATATCCGGAAGATATTCGCCTGACATATCGTTTCCTTGATCTGCGGCGTGAGCGTATCCACAACAATATTCTGCTACGGTCAAAAGTAATTTCTGAATTACGCTCAGAAATGACCGGGCAGGGATTCAACGAATTTCAAACGCCAATTCTAACTGCATCAAGTCCTGAAGGTGCACGCGATTTTCTCGTGCCTGCCCGCCAGCACCCAGGTAAATTCTATGCACTGCCGCAAGCACCGCAGCAGTTTAAACAATTAATCATGGTGTCCGGTTTTGATCGGTATTTCCAGATTGCGCCGTGTTTCCGCGATGAAGATGCGCGCGCTGATCGAAGCCCCGGCGAGTTTTATCAGCTTGATGTGGAAATGAGCTTTGTTACCCAAGAAGATGTTTTCGCGGCGATTGAACCGGTTCTGGTAAATGTTTTTAAGAAGTTTTCTGATAAGAAGATAATTGAGGCACCGTTCCCGCGTATTGCGTTCAAAGAATCGATGTTGAAATACGGTAACGACAAGCCTGACCTGCGTAACCCGATCGGAATTCAGGATGTAACAGAAGCATTCCGTAATTCGGGCTTTGGTATTTTTGCCGGTATGATCGAGTCTGGCTCGGTTGTGCGGGCGATCCCGGCGCCGGGCTCCGGGCCGATGTCGCGCCGCAAATTCTTCGACGCCACCAATGACTGGGCCAAGAAAGAAGGCTTCGCTGGTCTTGGGTATATCAATGTCAGCGAAGGTGTTGCGCGAGGCCCTATCGCCAAGGCATTAGGTGAAGAAGCAACCAACAAGCTTCTAAGCGATATGGGCCTTGGCCCCAACGACGGCGTTTTCTTTGCCTGTGACAAAGAAGCTGGTGCTGCGCGTCTTGCCGGTGTTGCCCGGACGCGTGTCGGTGAAATGCTTGGTTTGATCGCCGAGGACGAATTCAAATTCTGCTGGGTGGTTGACTACCCAATGTTTGAGTATGACGAAGACGAAAAGAAGATCGACTTCTCTCACAACCCATTCTCTATGCCGCAGGGCGGAATGGATGCGCTGGAGAATGAAGACCCACTCGAAATCCTTGCCTATCAGTATGACATCATCTGTAACGGTATCGAGCTTTCGTCTGGTGCAATTCGGAACCATCGTCCTGACATTATGATCAAGGCTTTTGGCATGGCCGGTTACGATGAGGCAACCGTTGAGGCTGAGTTCGGCGGCATGTTGAACGCGTTCAAATACGGCGCTCCACCGCACGGTGGATTGGCACCAGGTGTTGATCGTATGGTTATGTTGCTCGCCGATGAGCCCAACATTCGGGAAGTTATTATGTTCCCGATGAATCAGAAGGCGGAAGACCTGATGATGGGGGCGCCGAGTACGGTGGATAACAAGCAGCTGCGAGAATTGTATATTCGCCCGGTGGAACCACCGAAAAAAGAAGAGCCAAAAACTGAAGAATAACAGTTGTAAAATGGAGCCTTTTGGCTCCATTTTGTTTTTCAGCGCAGAAAAATTGTAGATGATAACGAAATACAGGACACGTCTTTTATGAGCGACAATATTCTCATTATCGATTTTGGGTCTCAGGTAACGCAGTTGATAGCGCGGCGGGTTCGTGAAGCCGGGGTTTACTGCGAAATTGTGCCTTTCAATTTGGCTGATGATATCCTGGATGGTTTTGGTGCTGCGGGCGTAATTTTGTCCGGTGGGCCGGCCAGCGTAACGCACTCTGATACTCCGCGTGCACCAGCGCGAGTTTACGATATGGATATTCCGGTTCTGGGCATTTGTTATGGCCAGCAGGCTATGGTGGAACAGATGGGTGGTAGTGTCACCACCTCGGACCATCAGGAATTTGGCCGTGCTTTTGTTGACGTAAGAGAAAGCTGTGCGTTGTTCGATAGCGTTTGGGCGCCTGGCGATCGCGAACAGGTTTGGATGAGCCACGGTGACCATGTTAATGCACTGCCGAGTGGGTTCAGTATTGTAGCCACCAGCGACGGCGCGCCTTATGCCGCAATCGCCAATGAGGCCAAGCGATTATACGGCGTGCAGTTTCACCCCGAGGTGGTGCACACGCCGCATGGCACTCAACTTATACAGAATTTTGTCACTAAAATTTGCGGCTGCTCCGGCGATTGGACCATGGCCAGTTTCAAAGAAACAAAAATTAAGGAAATACGCGAGCAGGTAGGCGACAAACGGGTAATTTGCGGACTTTCCGGCGGTGTGGATAGCTCGGTTGTGGCCGTGCTGTTAAATGAGGCAATCGGTGATCAGTTGACCTGTGTCTATGTTGACCATGGCTTGATGCGGGCAGGGGAAAGCGACCAAGTGGTTAGCTTGTTCCGCGAACATTACAATATCAATTTGGTACACCGGGACGCATCCGACTTGTTTCTCGGAGAATTGGCTGGTGTTACCGACCCTGAGAAGAAGCGCAAAATAATTGGTAAGCTGTTTATTGATGTGTTCGATCAGGAATCAAAAAAGGTTGGTGGTGCTGACTTTTTGGCGCAAGGCACGCTCTACCCGGATGTGATCGAATCTGTCTCTTTCATTGGTGGGCCGTCGGTGACGATTAAATCGCACCACAATGTTGGTGGTTTGCCAGCGAGAATGAAGATGGATTTGGTTGAGCCACTGCGCGAACTGTTCAAGGACGAAGTTCGCCTGTTAGGTCGCGAGCTTGGATTGCACGAGGATTTTGTTAGCCGTCACCCATTTCCGGGGCCGGGACTGGCCATTCGTATTCCGGGTGAGATCACCCGCGAGAAAGCCGATACTCTCAGGAAAGCCGACGCGATTTATTTAGAAGAGATCAGAAGTGCTGGTTTGTATGACAGTATCTGGCAGGCTTTTGCCGTACTGCTGCCGGTTAAAACTGTTGGAGTGATGGGAGATGCCCGCACTTACGAGCATGTGTGTGCCATTCGGGCGGTGAATTCTACGGATGGTATGACCGCTGATTATTATCCGTTCCCACATGATTTTCTCGGCCGCGTTGCCACTCGTATTATTAATGAAGTACGCGGCATTAACCGGGTAGTGTATGACATCACATCAAAACCACCAGGTACTATTGAGTGGGAATAGGGTGCTAACCATGCCGACTGCACGCCAAATTAACCGCGGTGAGCACGGGATGATCGGCGATATTATCGGCGACAGCTTTTCTGATGACCCTGTCAATTTGTGGATTTTCGGCGGGGAGGCATGCATGCGTGCCTATTATACGAAAGCGGCGAAAAAACTATACCTACCGCGGGGCTATGGGCATGTTGAAGAAAGAGAAAATGGTGGCTCTTTGTGGCTTCCCCCAATGGTGGAAAAGAAAATTCCCATATGGAATAGCCTCGATATTGCTACGACTATGGTCAAGCACAGTGGAGTCAGGTCAATTGGGCGCGGAACGACGGTTGATACTGCCCTAGCCAAGGCCAAGCCAACAATACCTCATTATTACCTGTTTGCGATCGGCGCACGCACAGCCCATCAGGGTAAAGGCATCGGCGGGGCACTTATGAAAGCCGGTCTGGAGCGTGTCGATTCTGAAAAAATGCCCGCTTATCTTGAAAGCAGCAAAGAGAGCAATATCGGTTTTTACCAACAGTTTGGTTTCAACGTGACAGAGATTGTTTCACCACCCAATGGCTGCCCGCCACTTTGGGCTATGTGGAGAGAGGCCCGGTCTTAGCCGTTACCTCCATTTTTGCGTAGCCACAAAATCTGCAGACTCAAACCCACCACATAAGTGATCAGAAATGCCAGATAGAAACCGCGAAGTAGGGGATCTTCAATGTTGGTCACAACTGGTCCGTCCACCGGTAGTCTCATAAGCCCGTCTGTTATTGCAGGAATACTGTGGAACAGAAACGTAGCAGAATAAGCAGTGGCTTGAAGATACGGCGAAAGTCCGCCAAATAATTTAGTGGTTTCGGCTACTCGGCCACCGAAAAGAGCCACCAAGGTCAAAATTGCCAAGTGATGTGCGGGATTAAGACTGCCCATAATGTCATCGGGATTAAAGCCATCCCCTTGGTGGAAAATACCCAGCGCTGAGGCCGCTGCAATAAGCGTACACAGAAGATAAATCTTGCCGCTGGTGTTTCGACCTAAAATCACCTTGTGTTTGACCAGGGAATATATCCCGGATAGTAGTGCCGTAATGCCGATAATTGTGTGAAACCAGCCGAATAACGTAATCTCTGGCATGATATATTCCCCTACAAATAAATGCCTAAAACCCCAGTTAGTAGCAATATAGGGCAAATAGTTAGAAAAGAAAATGCAAGCATGATAGTGGCCGAAAGACTATGAGTTACTTGTGCGTAGTATCACGATATTGCCTGTCAGGCCTGCAATTGATTGTAATAACGTGAATGCGAGTTGTAATATTCAGGATTGTCGCTAATAAACGGCTAACTGATAGTTAGGAGAGACACCCATGTCCACAACCGACAAAACAGTGATTGACGTTCGCCCCAAGCGGCAAGCAACTGCAAAAAATATTGCAGCTATGAAGGGAACGACACCGATTGTGTGCCTTACAGCCTATATCACGCCGATGGCAGCCAGGCTGGACAAGCATTGTGATTTGTTGCTGGTGGGTGACAGCGTTGGCATGGTGCTTTACGGCATGGACAGTACGCTGGGCGTGGATCTGGATACGATGATTCGCCATGGCAGGGCCGTGTGTCGGGGTGCAAATCAAGCACTTGTGGTAATTGACATGCCATTTGGCTCTTATGAAGAATCCAAAGAACAGGCATTTCGCAATGCGGCTCGGGCACTGTCGGAAACTGGCGCTGGTGCAGTAAAGCTTGAGGGCGGACGCGAAATGGCAGACACAGTTCGCTTTTTGTCAATGCGCGGAATTCCAGTGTTGGGCCATGTGGGCCTGATGCCACAGAGTGTTCATGCCCACGGCGGATATGCAGCCCGAGGCAGGTCTGTCGACGAGTGGCAACCAATCATAGATGACGCCAAGGCTATTGCAGAAGCTGGCGCATTTGCTGTTGTTTTAGAGGGGGTTGCGGAACCGCTGGGCAGAAAAATAACTGAAGCTGTTGCGTGTCCCGTGATCGGCATTGGCGCTTCCAGTGGCTGTGACGGCCAAATTTTAGTCACTGAAGATATGCTTGGTTTGTTCGCTATCAACCCCAAGTTCGTAAAACGTTTTGCGGAAATTGGCCATGATATAGAAGCGGCGATTGAGGGCTATGCTAATGAGGTTCGCAATCGGTCATTCCCGGCTGAAGAGCATACCTATAAAATGCGTGGGGCCAATTCCTAATAACTGCCGAAGAATCACCACAATTAACTGTTGAGTTGGCGTTGCTTATCGCTGCGGCTTTGGCTATGGTGGCGCGATTTTTAGAGGTTCGGGCAATACATGCCCGCCAATTGTTTATAGTGCCGCCTTCGGACTGTTATTTGGCTGGCTTTTTCTGAGGAGTATAGTGTGTCAGACATAAATTCGGATCTGATCGCTCAGGAAGTGGATGATGAAGTACGCCGCGAGCGTATGAATCAGTTATGGAATGCGTACGGCAAATACCTTATCGGGCTGGCAGTTGGTATCGTGCTGCTGGTCGGAGGTGTAAAGGCTTACGAAAGTTATGTTAAGTCCCGCGAGGAAGCCGGCTCAGCTGCGTTTGAGGCAGCGAGTGTTGCCAGTGCAGACGACAGCGCAAATGCAGTTGAAATTTGGCGAAATGCCCTTCCGGAATTAAAAGACGGTTATGCAACGCTGGGCCGGATGCACCTTGCGGCTGCAGCTTCGGCGAACGGCGACGTTGCAAGTGCAATTGCAAGTTATGATGCTATTGCGGCGGACGCGGACACAGACCCAAGCCTCCGCAGCATGGCACAACTGTTTGCAGGCATGCTGAGTTCACGCGAGGGTGCCGACCTGGATGCGGCGCGCGCACGCTTGTCGGTGATCGCTATTAAAGGAGAACCTTGGTTCTTCTCTGCATTAGAGCAGTTGGCGGTAGTCGACATCAAAAAAGGCGACAAAGAAGCAGCACTTGCCGGGTTCTCCCAATTGGTTGGTGACGCAGAGACGCCTCCAGGTGTTAGAGCCCGCGCGACCCAGTTGAAATCAG
>JAAHTG010000461.1_pt1 | contig 36305 bp, 7 predicted proteins | sample 6116081 | NCBI WGS metagenome assembly JAAHTG01 (sample SAMN13939989, study PRJNA603662) | sponge metagenome | isolation source: marine sponge | host: Mycale hentscheli | place: New Zealand | collected 2005 | reverse complement strand
AAGCAATTATGTATCGCAGCAAGAAAGAAATTGCTTTGAGACAAGAGCTTACTAAGGAATACAATATAGATCTATTCAGCGCATCTGAACCAAGAATTGCAAAAGAATTATTTGCAATGTTCCTGAGTAAAAAGACAGGAATAAAAAAGTATGATCTAAAAAAGATGAGGACCCATAGGTCTAAGCTTATAGTTAATGATCTTTTGTTGCCTTATATTAAGTTTGAGACAGCAACATTTCAGAGGCTGGTAAGTAAATTTAGAGATCTAGAACTAGATCCGTATGATTTAAAAGGTAGTTTTAAATACAGTGTCAGATATAAAGGAATAACTACACACTTTGGCCTTGGTGGTGTGCACGGTGCACGTAAAGCCATATACACATCTAATGATGAGTTTGTCATAATGTCAAGTGATGTTACAAGTTTCTATCCTAATCTAGCCATCAGAAATAAATGGTCACCAGCACATCTTCCTAAAGAAGAGTTTTGTGATCAGTATGAATGGTTCTTTGATGAAAGAAAGAAGATACCTAAATCTGACCCTAGAAACTATGTTTATAAGATTGTACTAAATAGTACCTATGGTCTTAGTAATGATGAGAACAGCTTCCTATATGATCCTGAGCTTACTATGCGTATAACTCTTAATGGCCAATTGAGCCTTATGATGTTGTATGAGATGATATGTGAAAGGATTCCTAATGCAGTTCCGCTAATGCAAAATACAGATGGTCTTGAGACAAGAATCCCAAGAAAGTATGTAGATGAGTATATGCAGATATGCAAAGAGTGGGAAGATACTACTAACCTGCAGCTAGAGCATGATACCTATCAGAAGGTTATACTAGCAGATGTAAATAACTATATAGCAGTTACAGAAGGAGAAGACTTTAAAACTAAGTGTAAAGGTAGATTCGTATTTGAGGATTTGCCGCTACACAAGAATAAAAGTTTTCTGTGTGTCCGTAAAGCTATGTATGATTATTTTATCTACGGTAAAGACCCTGAGCAGTCTATCAAAGAGAATACAAACATCTTTGATTTCTGTGGTGGTGTTAAAGCTAAAGGTGACTGGAAGTTCTTTGAAGAACATATTGTTAATGGAGAACATAAAAGGGATCCATTACAGAAAACTGTTAGATACTATATAAGCAATGGAGGTTCCAAGACTGTAAAAATACACAGTATAGATGGAAGAGTCGCGCAAGTAGAAGCAGGTAAATGGTTACAGACTATGTTTATTGACTACATAGAAAAGCCATTTGAAGAATATGATATCAATTATGATTTTTATATCAAGAAGGCCAAGAAAGAAATAGAAGCTCTTGAGCCAAAAACTAATCAATTACAATTATTTTAATATGCCTAGAAAAATAAAAAGCTATGGGAGACAAGATCTGATAGATGTTGTCTTGCCAAATCATGCAAGTACGTATACTGTAATAAGCCACAAGTCTGTAATGGACTTGTCAACTAAAGCATTAGAAGATGCTGGATTTAGTGTAACAGCTGAAAACTATAGAGCCACACACGATGGTAACATAGCTTCAGCTATATATACTTTGAACTATGGAGATGATCCAGAGTTGTCAATGATGTTTGCTTGGTCAAACAGTTATAATAAACAAATGAGGTTTAAATGTGGAGTTGGTGCAATACACAATGTAAACAATACAAGTTTAGTTTGTGGGGACATGGGTTCATGGGCCAGAAAACACATAGGTTCTGCAGATACAGAAACCAAGGAAACAATAGAGCAGCAAGTAAAGCTTGCTAAATTATATTATGAACAATTATGTTCTGATAAAGAGTCTATGAAAAAGATCAATCTAGATGTTAGAAAGCAATCACAGATACTAGGTATGCTGTTTGCTGAACATGATATATTGACTACTGAACAGGCTAGTATGATTAAGCAGCAGATGAGTAGGCCAACTTATAAGTGTACTGTACCAGGTACATTGTGGGAGTTCTACAACTTTGTTACTATTGCTCTACAGCAATCACATCCAAAGACTTGGATGGAGGATCAGAGAGTTCTACACTGGTTTATTAGTGACACCTTTAAATTTAATAAAGTAGATGTAACAGAAACAGCAACTGAAATTATAGAAGATGCAGTAGCTAAAATAGAATCTGAAGAAGAGACAGTAGATCCTGCCCAGGTAGATCTAGAAGATTCTATTGCTGAGATTGAAGCTGAAGAAAGTACTTTAGCTGAACAAGCTGAAAATGAACATCAAAAGGCTTGGGATCAGCAAACTAGAGTTGAAGAAGGTCTTGACCATAAAGGTGGAGATGAGTTTGATGCTGATGCAGAAATGCAAGAGATGAAAACTGAAGAGATCATTAAAGAAAAGATAGCTGAAGATGAAGCTGCAGTAGCTGAAGTATGTGATGAAGTCACAGATGCAGAAGCAGCAGAGCTAATCAAAGGCCAAGAAGCTATTGATCAGCAAATGGCTCAAGAAGCAGCAGCTGACAATTCAGTTAGTGATGAGAACATAGATGATACTCTTAAGAATGAACCAGATTTTGATTTAGATTTTGCACCAGTTGCAGATGATAAAGAAGATGATGTTCAATCAGGAGATGTTGATTTTGACTTTGCTTAATTTATAAATTAAGTTATTTATCAAGAAAAGGAGATGGTTTAGGCTGTCTCCTTTTTTTTTAACTCTCTATTATATGGTAACTTATAGTAAACACTAACAAAAATACTGTAAATGTAGTTATCTTTTCTTTTTCAGATGAGCCTATGTATTCCCACCCTACAGCACACCTATCATGGGGCCAATGTACATTAAGTTCTAATTGCCAATTCATTTTATCTTCTTTCTTTACTTCTTTCTAAATTTTTAAGAGCTGTTTCAGTATCAAATGTATTTCCTGTAAATCCAAATACTCTCATAAAGTCAGGAATTAATTTTAAGTCACCTTTTTCTTTCCAAGGATAAGGACCAGATTTCTTTTGATAGTAAGCCTTTTCATTTCCTGCTAAAAAATTCCAGGTATCTTGTAATATTTTAGCATATAACGAAACCGTATTACCAAAAGATACACTAGAGTTCTGAATAAGTCCTATTTGATCATTAAGACCCATATCAATTCCAAAAATATTAGGCAAAGGTAAATAAGTTGTAGTTTCTGCCTGAACACCTTTTAATAAAAGTAAACTATGATTAATTAAAAAACCTGGTGCATTAAAAGTATCTTCATGCAAAGCGCCTGTTCTACCTCTTACTTTACTCCATTTATCATCATCGTCTTCATCAAATCCAAATAACATAGATGCAATTAATGCTGATACCATAATAAACATTCCTTCAAATGTAGCTTTTCTGTAGGCAATTTTATCACGAGTAGACATATACTTAAACTTTTCACCTTTAGTAGTAATTAAGTCTTTTAAAGTTCTAAAGTTTTGCATATAAAACCCTTTGCTCACAGTACCTGTTGCGAAATCATACCTATATCCTCCAGTTTCCTTTCTATTTTTAAAATCCATACCCCATCTATGCATCCATAAAGGTATAAACCACTTTCTCATAAAAGCAAACATTCTGTATATAATCATTTTATTACCTTCAGCTTGACCAAATTCATCATAAGCTCCAAATAAGTATCTACCAACACCTTGTATTCTATTTCTAAGTGCTTTAAATTTTTTGGAAGATGCAATTGTTAGTCTATCTCCCTCTTGAACTTCAAGTTCATCTGATATTCTGTTATTATTTTTTAAAGTTTCTACACTTATTCCATAATTTTTAGCAATAGATTCTAAACTTTCTCCTTTTTGAATTTCATGATAAATAGGAACATTATTCCATTCTAGATCTATACCTTCTTTAAGTTTAATGATTCCATCTTTATCTTGCTGATAAGCATCTTTTATTTTAATTAATCGTTTTTGACCATCTATAGTCTGTTCAACTTTTGTTGCATTCATAAATGATCCAAATAAAGTAATACCTACTTCCATTTCTCCAAATCTTCTGTGCATATACATCCACTCTCCATTAACTAAATCTTTCCACATGCTTCTTTGTACACTTCTACCAAACTGGTCTTTAGTTTTAAATACAGGATCATATATTTCTATTAGTTGTGTAGTAAGAGCTGCAGGACCTATAGCATAAATACCTTTACTACCAAATGATGACCAATTCATCATTGCTTCAAAAGCAAATTTTCTTCCAGCTGCCATATCTTTAAAGTTAAAGAATTCTGCACCAGCAGCTTCAATTGCTACTTGAATCATAGCCCCGTATTTATTTTTTAAATCTGAAGGAATATTTAAAGCTAATGCAGATACTGTAGATAGTCTTTGTAGTGTACTAACAATTTTTGCTATTTCTGGATTTCTCTGAACAAAGTCAGATTGCACAATACCATAAAACTCTCTGTTAAGAAGAGATTTCATTTGCTCTAATGTATGATTAGTAGCAAACCTTTTAGATGGTCTTTTTTTCTTACCTAATTTAAAAGCTGTTTTATCATAACTTTTCATGTTTTTTGGAGAAGATTCTTCTAAACTTTCTAATACAGCTTCGGCAAAAGGTAAGTTTTCAAATAATACAGACTGTGCTTCTAAAGACATACCATACTTTAAAACATTTTGTATTACATCAGGATCAACTCTATCTATGTCTAATTTAAACAATCCTTCTACAGGTACGTAACTTATCTCTTCTCCGTCTAGATTAGTATTTACTAAGTTATTATCCTTATCATAGTTAAAAGCTTTATCTACATATTGATCAGCTCCTGTTTTAGTTTTACTACCAATACCAATAGATTTAGCATACCAATCTTGCCATGCTTGTTGAGCTTGACCAAGTCTGCTACCAAACTTACCTTTTTGAAAACTTTCTACTATACTGTTAGTTGCAAATCTAGGCATGTCTAAATATAATTTACTATAACTAGACTTACCTTTTTGAACATCTAACATATACTCTTCTAGTAACTTAACTAATTGAAATTCTGCTGAAGATGGATTTTGTTCTAATGCGGCATATTCTTGATTAATAAATTTTGCATCTTTAGCACTATATTTATTTCCAGGTATAAAGTCTCTTGGTAAAAAATTATTCGCATTATCTATTACTTTTCCAATATACTTTTGTTTTTCCTCCTGCGTCAAACCATAAGGTAAAGTTCTATATTCATTTTTAATTCTTGAAGATGTATGTCTATTATTTGGAATTCCAGCAATAGTAATTGTTTCATCTGATAATGGATTAGTTAACTCGCTAGTTTTAATTAAGTTATTATCTTTAGGTTGTGTAATTAAATGAGCTGGAATAGGATTATATCTTCTTACTGATTTAACACCTAAGCCTTTTCCTTGATAAACAAGTTCAGATTTTGTTACATGATTATCTTCAAACCATTTAAGAAGTACTTCTCCCCTATCGCTATCTTCAGTAACTAAATCAAGAAATTCTGCACTATTTATATAATCTTTAACTTTTGTATAGTCTTCTATAGGAGCTAGTTCAAAAGCAGATAATAAATAATTTAATTCATCTACATAATAGTCAGTAGGTTTTTTCTGAGAAAGTTCTTTTAATCTTGCAAATAAATTTTTTAGTTCTACAATTTCTGGTGTACTCAATCCTTTACTATCTTTATCTGTCAATAGTGCAAATCTTTCTTTTTGTATATCATTTAAATCTATTTCTTTAACAAGCATGTCTGAATATCCTTGAAGTTCTGCCCTTTCGTCTGTTGAAAGACTTGATAAAGAGTCCATATTATCTTGATAGTCATTTATTTTTTGCTGAAGATCTTTAATTCTTTTAATATTATCAGAACCCAAGTCTTCTGGTATAGGCTGTCCTTGAGAATCTTTATACATACCTATAAGATCATACATTTCAGAATATGCCTCTTTAACATCAAAATCAGAATCTAGATTTTTATTTTTTTTGTCTTGAAGTTCACCAATTCTATCAAAAATCTCTGATCTTTCTTTATAATAACTATCTGTGTATACAGTTCTTGTATTTTGTAAAATCCATTCTTCTACAGTATTATTCCAGCTATCATTCGGAGTTCCATCTTTATTTAGTTGATGAATATTTTGAGATTCAAGTTTGTTAATAAGATCATTGAAAGACTCCTGTAAAGAATTAGGTTTTTCATAATACTCATAAAATTTTGACGTTTCATTTCTATGTTTTAATCTAATTTCAGTTTTAGTTTTTTCATCTCCTATTTTCATAGTACCATCTTCATTCCGCATAGAAAACAATTGTTTATATTCTCTTTTTGCATCTTGTAAAGTTGTATACTGATTTAATCTTTCTAATTCATCTTCTGTTCTATTTTCTACAGAATTAATTTTATCAAGCGCAAGTTTTCTTTCTAACCAGGCTTGTTGTGCTAAATCAGATTCCCCCCAAATAACATCTTTTTCATAAAACTCAGGAACAAATTCCCTATGCATATAATCATCATTAAATTGTTTTAATGCAAACTCAGATTCTCTAATTTTAACAGCATCATTCTCCTGTCTAGCCAAGCTAATATCATACTGTAACTTATCATGCTCATATCTCCAACCATTTCCAAACTTTTGAAGTAAACTATAAACTTCTCTTTCAATTGCTTTACCTGTTTCTTTATCAAAGTCAATAACTTTATCTATAAAAAAGGCTTTATCTAAAATAGCTCTAGTATTATTTTTACTATAACCTACTTTAGGTAAAATAGTCTCTAGTTTTTTTCTAAACTCCAGTGATTTATTATATGCTCGTTGTTCAGCTTCTGTCTTTTTATCATTAATCCAAATAGCTAATGAACCTACCATAGGGTTATTACTTGAAGAATATGATTCTAGCCATCTGTTTACTAGTGATACATCTTCATACTCACCAGCTAAAATTGCATTAAACTTTGGAACATCCAGTATAAAAGTTTGATACTTTTTCCACATTGGACGTGTAAGCTTTATATTTATACCTTTAGCCTCTATGCCTTTTATATCTTCTTCTGTAAGTTTTTGCTGAATTACTTTGTTAATAAAAGTTTCTGCTTCTTCGTCTGTTAATCCATTTGCAAGTGCTGTACCTAAATCAGTTTTTAATTCATCTTCTAAAAATTGATTCAAATAACCAGTAATTTCTACAAAGAAGTGTCCCGCATGATCACGATATAGTTTTTTTACCTTTAACTCAGCTTGTTCAGCTTGTTCTTTAATTTGTCTCAGTAATTCTTGAAATGGATTATCTTGTTCTAAAGATTCCTTTTCATTTTCTAATACTGCAGTTAAATCAGATATACTAGAATACATTCTTCTAGACATTATTTTCATTAATCCTGCTAAAGCTACATCAGAATTAGAACCAAAGTTTTTCTTTGCTGCTAATCTATTTAACTGCTTATTTACATTTTGAAATGTAACATTCATTGTAGTTAATGAACTTACCAAAGCTGTTGCTCTATTGTATGAATCTTCTAATCTTTTTTCTTCCGCATCTAAAGCAGCATCTAAAGCTTCTTCTTTACTAAGCACTCCCATATTTTCATTTAAATAAGGTTTTAATGCTCGTCTAGCTGCTGGCAGAAGTTTTCCATCGTCAAAAAAAGCTTTTTCAACTGCTTTTCTTGCATTTGTATCAAAACCTTTATATTTTCTAGCTTCCGTGATTAATGCAGTATAGTCAGTATTAACCTGCTCAATCATTTTATTTATTGTTTTAGTATTAACATTGTCTGTAACAGCCTTAGCTCTTTCTACCAACATTTTTCCAAACCTTACAACATCATCTTGCGTTATTCTAGCAAGTTCTAAATTTATTTTTTTATCACCAAGTAATAAATCAGTAAGCTCATCAAGAGTTGTATTTTCATTTATCTTAGAAACTTTTACTTTACCAAAGATATCTCTTAATACACTTTTTAAAGTAGCTAAAAGTTTTTTAATTAAAGCTTTAAAACCCTTGCTTTCTATTTGTTCATTTACCTTATTTGCAGCACTTACCTGTAAAGAGTAAGTAAGCAATTCTTCTTTAAATAAATCTGTAGTTTCATTAAGTTCAGGATATTCTTTAAGAATCTCTTGTTTAATTACCTCGCCTTCTGGAGTAGATAATGTCTGATCTACAAGATTATTAAATAGTTTTGGATTTAATTGTTTTATAGACATTATTAGTGGATGACCAAACTCATGAAGTGCAGTATTCATAGTAACATTTTCACCAACCAAGTATACTTTACCTGCAAAATAAAAACTAGACTCACCATTATAACCTATGGTTCTATTGCCTAAGATTTCTACAGCTTCGTCAGAAGAAATTCTTTCATACCCAATACTTAATTTTTTAGACAGCATTTCAACCATAACTTCAGTAGCCTCTTGAACACCCAAGTTATTCATTTCTTCAATATCAGTTGCGGCTATATCTAAAGCAAGACTCTTAAAGTTAGTACTATTATAAAAATCTAATATATTTTCTCTACCTATGCTTTCTAAAGCTGCTTTTATAGATTGACTTTTACCCATAAATTTTGCAAAATTTTGCTGATCTTGCAAACTTCCAAGTTTAACGTAAGCATTAGGATTTTTTAAAATTCCTTGCTCTACATTATCTGCATTACCTTCTATAAATAGATCAGCTTTCTCAATGTCAGCACTTAAACTATCATCTTCCATTGCTAAGTAACCATCTTGAACTGTAAGAATATTTGCAGAGTTTCCTATATATGCATATAACTGAGAAACAGGTTCTTCTAAAAGACTTAAATCTCTCAAGACATCAATAATTTTTAAAGCTTTTGTTTTTTCTTTTGAGGGTTTTGCATCTTTCATTACTTCTGCAGCAATCAAGTAGTTCATATTTTCATTCCATACCATTGATAGCGTTATGTCTTCTTCAGATAAAAAATCATATTTAGCTCTTGTGACATTTGCAACAGCCAATCTATCTGTAACGTCTACACCTTCAAAATTCATCCCTTCTGTAGACAAACCTGCAATTTCTATAGCTTGTTTAAAAGCTTTTAAGAAATACTTTTTTATAAACTCTTCTGGTATTTCTCGACCTCTGTATGAACCATCTTTATTGAAAGCTTCAAACTCAACATACTCTCTATACTTATTAATTATCCTACCTCTATTTTCTTTTTGATATTTTTTCCATTGTTTAGAGTTAGCTAAATCTGATACATACAAGCCTACTCCCATATCCTTGCTCATCATTGTAACAAGATCCTTATCAAAAACTTCAAAGGGCGTTACAGTGCTATGAACCAAGACTTTATCAAAAGTCATTATAGAATTTAAATACTCTAAATACTGAGTTCTATTTCCAATCTTTTGTAAATCTTCTGACTTGTCATAAAATTCTAATATAGTAGATGTATCTATAGTATCATTTAAAGAAACAGGTTGTGCTGATCTTTCTTCATAAGCTTTAATTCTTCTATCTAGTTCTAAAAATAAATTTTGGTTTGGAACAGCTCTTTCAACCTTATAACCTAATTCTCTCTCAGTAGTAACACCTCTTTGATAAGGTACAGTTGTCGCATTGATAGCAAAGAGTTTTGCATCACCCATATCCATATTATACTTGACAATACTTACCTGAGTCAGTTTATCGTTCAACTCATTAAATAAAGATATATCTAGAATTTTTCTAGTATTATCAACCGCACCTTTTTTAATAAGATAATCTAAAGCATTATCTCTTGCTATACAAGCCATAGTATTTTATTTTATGTTGGGCATACAAAAGGATCTTCCTCTAGCCCTAATTCTTCTATTATTTCAGCATCAGTTATCCCTTGTACATTACCTAATGTTTCTTGTACATCTTGATACTGAACTGAACCAGGATTTAACAATCCATAATTAACAAGTTTATTACTTAAATATACAAATAATTCAGATGGCATGTTTAGTCCACCTAAACCTTCTTTAGGAAATACTACTGTGACACCATCTTTAATTAACTCATCAATTTCATCAAACTTTCTGTCCCATAATTCCATGAGCTCAGAGTATCTTGCAGGAGCAAAGTCTTCAAAGTTATCTATGTAACTTCTCTCACCTATTGGTAAACCAATTGACATTTCATCAGCAGACATTCTTAACAACCCTTGACTTCTATAAGGAGTAGGCTTCGTAGATTTAACATTTCCTAAAAAGTAACCATAAACAAACATTTTGTCAGGATTCTCATCTACAACTTTTTCATAGAAATCTGATTTAGTTTTTGAAGAATCGTAAAATTCTACACTATCAACAGGACTAGGTGTTAAGTAAATTTCTTTTGTAGTTTCTATAGGTTTCCCTTTTCTGCTTTCTCTTTTTGCAATATCTAGTATATCTTCTCTAACAGTATAGTCTTTAAATACAAACTGTCTTTTATTCTCTATATTCAATCTTTCAAAAACCTCTTTAAACTTATCAAGATTTTGTAAAATTTGACTAGTATTTCCACTTTTCAGTTCTTCATTAAACTCATTAGCTTTAGCTTGAACCATAAATAAATAATCAGCAGGATCTAAAAGATTAGTGACATTGTATTTGCTAGCAGAAACACCAGTTTGTAAAAAGCCTATTAGATTTAATTTAGAAAACAAATCACTCAAACGTCTATTTTCATCCATATTAGAAACTTTTTTAACTAAAGGATTAGCTAAATCTTCTAACTGACTTCTATATAAATTTGAAATTCTTGTAGTATAATCTTTTTCTTTTGTAAACATGTAATGTTTTCCATCTAATCTGGATTGCTCACTTCCTAATATATCTACTACATCAAATTTAGAAAGTTGTTTTTCATATTTCATCATCATCTGCTTTAACTGAATAGCAAATGCATATTTAGGATCTCCAAATAACTGATAAGGATTTAATATATTTTCCAGCGCTTCATGAGCCAACATTCTCTCATAAGTATATCTTTTAGCTTCATCTACAGAAAGTTTAGGTTTTACTGACCTAGTTATTTTATATTCACTTTCAAACTTTGGACTCGCTTCTACTTCAGATCTATCTTTTAAAGATCTTAATGTTTCTCTTTCTAAAACAAAATTCAAATATTGATTGAAGTTAGTTTCTTTGTTAACAAAAGTACCTGGTGCTAAAGGAAATAAACCTCTTGATTCATAGTTGCCTTTACTTTTATCAGTAGCTTTCCATACACCTTCCCTAAATTCTTTTTTCAAAGCTTTTTCATCTATATACATTTGACCATTTTTAACAAATGCACCAAATTTTAATTCAATTGTTTTTTTAGGCTTATAGTTTCTATTTAATTTATAATTAGTATAACCCTCACCAACATCTAATCTTCTAGCTACATTTTGAAAAATGTAGTTTACAAACTCATCTCTAAAGAAAGATGATATAGCTTCCATATCTCGTTTACCATATTTTTGCATAGAATAATTCTGAAGATCTTGATCAATTGATTGCATGTACTGAACAAAAATCTTATTGTATCTCAATGGGAAAATTTCTTCTAAAATTTTAGCACCTAGATCATTTTTAAAGTATGAACCAATAACAGAATCATTTTTGAATTTATCAATTAAACCAGGCATTAACTTATCATTATAACTTAGTTCCTCAATTTTTAACTCTGATTGCTCAATAACCGCCCCTCCTGTTTTACTTCTTGTATCAGGATTCATATTAATTTTTAGTTGAGTAAGAGCATCAATCTGTTGTTCAATTGATAAATAATGTAAAAACATAACAGTGGCTAACTTTTGTTGTTTTAAACTTAATTCATTTGAATCAGTCTGAATTAAGTCAGTCATTTCATCTAGTGTAAACTCACCTTTTTCATTTCTTGTTTCATTAAAGTAATCAAGAGATCTATTTACACCTTCTTTATATCTTTTTGCATTAGTACTAAGTGTTTTCCAAGGCTCTGGTATAACACTATCTAAGTTTTTTAATACTGCTGTAGCAGCAGGATACTTAACTCCAAATTGTGGATTCTTAGGTCTTGTTTTAAGAGGATCTGCAAAAGTACTTTTAGCTAATTGTTGTTGTCTTACATACTCTCTAACAAGCGGATTTGATACAAAGTAAACAGCCTCTTTTACTGGAACCCCAGCTTTAATAAGATAAAGTAATTGCGGAGCAACTTCATAGTTACCTTGTATAAAAAATATCCAAGCGTCTTTTTCAACATCTACCCATCCGTTAATCATTTGAGATATAACATCTCCAATTCTATTAATACCATTTACATCCTCTATGTGAGATATAGATATAACTTCTGATGTATTCTCACTTTTTCTTTTAGCTTCTTTTCCTGTTTTGTTATTAATAAGCATCTTATTATGAGGTAAGAATAATACAGAATTTCTTGTATGTGCACTAGCCCCACGACCATGAGTAAAGATATTTGGCATAAATGCGCCTATAGATGTCATTAGAGTATTAAAAGTATTCTCTACAGCACCTAAACCTAGAGTTCTTTTACCAATATTATTTGACTCATGTTTGTATAGGTTATATTCTGCTTCAAATATTCTAGTAGGACTTATAACTTCTTTTTTGTTTCCATTTTTATCTAGCACATAATCTCTAGATGTGCTCATTAAATTTTCTTTTGGATTATATTCCATTACATACTCTGCTAATTCTTCAGCAATAGGTGTTAGTAATGAAGTTGAGTTAGGTGTAATAAGAGATACAAAATTCTGTGGTAACTCTAGAATATTTCTTAAATCTAAAAGTATATCATTTTGAAGAGCTCCTTTTTCATATTGAATTATATCATAAATTTCATTTTCTGATAAACCTTCTGATTTTAAAGCTTTAATTTCCTCTAAAGAGAAACTACTTTTCTTTAATAAACCTTCTGTATTTATATTAGGCATGTATGTAGTAAGCTTATCAACATCAAAGTCACCCCCTGATTTAGCTACTAATTCGGATGCAGATATAAGTACATTAGCATTTCCTGGAGGTAAAAAATGATAGATTTCCATAAACTCCATAGAATTCAGACCTTGAACAGGAATACGTACACCAACCATACTCAATTGATCTCTATACTGATCTACAAAGTCTTCTTCCTTTATTAATTCATTTAGTCTATCTATAGTATTTATAACTTCTCCCTCATATTCTATATTTAAAAGATTTACAAAATCTCCTTGAAGTGTAATTACAACTTTACTAGCTGCAGTTACATCTTGCATTTTACCATCAATCATTCTTTTACTCTGGTGATAAGTAGGTAAAAAGTTACTTCCTTTTAATTTTTTAATATATTCTTTGCTAGCTTTTTTAAATTTAGAAGTAGGTTCTTCAAACAATCCCTCCATTAATGAAGAAGTTTGCTGTACTAAAGGTTCACCCTTAAACTTTTGTTTAATTATTCTTTTGCTAATTTGAGATAAAATTAATTTTTCTATTCTTTTAGCTGCGGGATGTAATGATAAATCTAAAGATAAGTTATCATTATTAGTAACATCAATAATGTCTATTAAATGGTCTCCAATAACATCTTGTTGTTGTAATGAGTTTCTAACTAGTTCAAGCAAGTTTACCAAACTTTCTTTATCTTTCATAAAAAACTTATCACCATCCTGATAAAAACCAATCTCTTCTAAAAACTCATATGTTACAAGATCTGTATATTGCCCTAAGTCTTTTATATATTTGTTAGCAAGAGCTTCTGCTCGCTTATCTTTTATAATACCTTTTTCATATAAACCTTCTAGTATAAGTTTTCTCATTTGAGTTGAGAAAGGATTTACACCTTTAAAATTTTTGTTTACATTTATTTGACTTTTTAGATATGTAGCATATATAGTATTTTTAGTATAAGAACCGTCTAATGAATACAGCATAGAATCATTAAAGTTGTTATCACTATCTAATATAGCATCTCCAGTACCCATTTGATTTACTTTAGAACCAGTTTGATAAGTTGAATATGCAATACCATTTCTCATCATAGAGTCATGTAATTTTTGCAAATTAGAATTTCCCATCATACCTGGAATAAGAGGTGCAAGTGAAAACTTATGTAATGAAACTACAGGAAGTACTTTTGATTCTATATTACCTGAATACTGATACTTTAATGGTGGAAACATCTCTGTAATATCTTCAGCATTTACTACCTCGTCATTAACAATTTGATTATAAAGAGCTTCTTGAGCAGGACTCCACTCTCCTACCAAATCTTGCATGAGTCTATAAAACTCTAAAGGAATAAATCCTTGACCATCACCTTCTTCAATATTTAAATATGCGTCTAATCTATCTTTAGCAACTTCTTCTGCTTTAGCTTTACTTTTAAATTTAGGCATGTAGAAATCAACTAATGCTTTAAAATATTCATCATAATACTCTGATTTAGGTATAATTTTCTCTTTTAGAATAGCTGCATCCAAAGTACCATTATAATTAGGCATATCAAACCCAAGTTTTTCCGCTAGTTTAAACTTCAGTTTAGTGTTTGCATACTGTATAGCATCAGAATCTGCTCTTAGTGTTTTAGCACCTGTAGCTAAAAAAGGATTTCTTTTGTGAAACTCTTCTTTAGCATGGTTATATTGTACAACATCGCCATATCCTACAATAGTTGTTTCAAACTTATGTATCCATGAATTCCAAGTATATGCATTAATAAGCTTAGTTGCTAACTGTTCTTGAGTATAACCTTCACCTAGCTTTATAAGATCTTCTAAATCTTTTGAAAGGTATCCTGCTTTTTCATATCTTTTGTAGTTGTTATCTGATAGTTTTTCAAAATAGTTTGTAATATCAGATCTAACAATAGAACGTAAATCTGTATTATCATTGAATATTTCTTCAAGATTTAACTGTCCATCGGTTTTGATTGTATCATCAATAAGCTTGTATAATATACCTTGAGTTTCATTAGATAATACATCAGAAAAAGCTGTAAACGCAGAGCCTGCATCTATAAACTCTGTAGGATTTGTAGAATCTTTCTTTAATGTCTTTCTAGAATAACCAGGTATATCTTCCAATGCTACAGGATTACCTAAATCTGTCCTAGATTTATTTTTAGTATATCTGAACATTCTTTGAAGCTCACCAAAAAGATAACCTTCCATAATATTTAAACCTTCAACAACCCCCGCATTACCAACACCTCTAAAAGCTTCTACATCAATATATAAAAATTTAGTTTTCTTATTTGTACCTGTATTTATTTGTTCTGCTGTAATACCCATTGCAGTATTCTTAGAAGCATGTCGCATAAACTCTTCTACTCCCGCCAATAACATAGTATTTAACTCTTGCAAAAATTTACTAGTAACATCTGAACTAGAAGTTTTAGCACCAAAAGTATCTTTATAATTACTTTGGTCTACTTGTTTAGTACCACCTACATTAAATGCTAATAAGTTTATTGGGGAGCTTTCACCATCTTTAAGCATAGTTCTTTTTGTACCATATCTACTACCTTGTTTTTCTACACCTCCCTCTAAATAAAAAACAGAATTTAAAAGTTTAGAGTAAGTAGGATAAGTATTATTTGCTTCAGATAACCAATACATGTGTTTATACTTACCTGTAGGATCTGCTTGCCCATCTTTACCACCTGTAAGTTGTTGCCAATTCTCTGCATTATTTATTGCTGTCAAATGTTTAGTAATAGTACTTGCATACTGTTGTTCCCAAACTCTATCGTTTGTAGGAAGCGTAGTACTAAAATTTGAAAACTTATCTGAATATGCCACCTGAAGCTGTGCTAATAATCTAACTCTATTAGCTACATCAGTACTTTTTAATTCTTTTGTCCTTAACTTTTTATTTAAAGGTTTCATTAAAGAGTTAATAGGATCCATTGCAAATTTTTGAGCTTCTGCCTGTATATCTATATTAGGCGACTCAAGTTTTTGTCTTACTTGCTTTATTGTTTCATACATTAAAGGAATTTGAAAAGCTTTAGCAAAAGCTAAATCTTTAGATGCAATAGCTTGAATTTCATAACTTGTTATATCCATTGGTAAACCTATAGCTGCTAAAAACTCAAGACTTTTCTTTTCATTAAATCTACCATTAACTTCAAAAGGAGCTTTACCATCTACTTTGTCAACTATCTTTTTTAAATCTAACATAGGGTTATTAAGACCTGATTCTATAGTTATGTATTTATTTACTTCAGGAGTAGACATTAAAAAACCTGCCTTCCAATCCATCTCAACATTCTTAGTAGAAAAACTAGCATTAGCAACACCTAAAGAATATTCAATAATTTCAGGTATTTTATCTAAAGAATCACCTCTTTGAATAATGTTTTTTAATATATTCAATTGTCTAAAGGGTACTCTTGGTTTAGAAAGATCTTGTACAAAATTAGTTTCTTGAGAAAACTGAACATTGCTAACGTAATCTTCTCCTGGAGATCTTAATATCTGAAGAATTGTTATAAACTGAGGATAGTTTAAACTATTATCTACAAGTCTTTTATGCATTTCTGCAAAGTCTTCTGACCCTTCTAGAACTTTAGATATTCTATTCCACATTAAGTCTACGTTTTCTAATTGCTCAAATCCAAATTCATCTAGTATATAATCAAATTCACCTTTATTATTTTTTTCTAACTTAGGTATTAAAGATACCATGTTCATAGTATCTTGAGAAGCAAGCTTTTTAGGATCAAAGTTATTTATCTTATCATCTTTATACTGCTCCATATCTTGTATACTCTGAGTATCTTCAGCAAGCTCTTGACCTTCATCAGCTATTTCATCTTCAAATATTTCTTTTATATTAGCAAATCTAGAAGATTGTATGTGATAAGCTACAACTCCTGTTTTTTGTTTTCCACTTAGAGCTAATTCAGGATCTCCGTAATTATTTAAAATCTTGTTTAGTAAATTAACTTTAGCAAACAATTCTTCAAATTGAAACTGATCTTCTGAATTTTTAATAGTCATTTTATTCAAAATATCATCATACTGATCACGTCTATCTATTAAATCTTCATATACAGCATTATAAAGTTTATTTTGCGTATTAGGATTTTCAAGAATTTTCTTAATAGCAGGACTTTTTTGACCAGAAAGTTGATCTCTAATGATAAATGCCGTAATGTTATCCATAGTATTAAGAACCTTATTACTTTCATCAACAGTAAAATCATTATAGTTGTCCTCTTCTCTTTTAGTAAGCTGAACAGTTTTAGTTCTATTTAATTTACTAAACATAATATTATCAATGCTAGGTTGCATATCTAATATTTCACCTTTATATAGCTTTTCAAATAATGACTTAACATGTGGTAAGTCTCTAAGCTTTAAATAATTTATTCTACCTCCAAATCCAAAAAATCTTTGAAAGAATTCTCTCATTCTTGCAAATATAGATTCTGCTATTTTACCTAAAGTAGTACTTTGTCTTTTACCATACGTTCTAAACTCCTCTGCAAGCTTTTCTTCAATAGCTTCATCGTTAAATTTATTATACTTAGGAATTCTTTTAATAGAACTATAAAGATCTTCTTTTTCTGACCTAGTTAAGAACAACTGAGAAAAACCATGCCACGCCTCATGGTACAAGTCTACAGATGTACCACCATCACCTTCATATAAAATAATACCATACTTACTCCAAGTTGCAAATGCATTTGAGTTAATTACTTCTGTAATTATTTCTAAAGGTATAACACCCGCTAGATTAGATTCACTATTAAACCATTTTTTTGCACTATCTTTTTGAGCCTTAGTTGTAAAAATTTTATCAATGAAAGAACCAACTTCTTTAGATCTTTCTAAACCATCATCTTCATCAAACAGATTTCTTTTTTTTCTATTTTCTGTTGACTTTTTTAATGTTGCATCTAACTCTTGTCTAGCCTTAATCATTTGTTCTTGAGTAAGACCTGAAACCTTTTTACCTTTTGAATTAGTTTTCTTTTTAGCTTTACCTTTTTTACTAATAGTTTTACTTTTATAATACTTAGTTTTTCTTGTATAAGTTTTACTATTAGTTTTTGCTTTAGCTTTTTTCTTTGCTTTTGGTTTTGTACCTGTTTTTCTTTTTCTAGCTTCATCTTCAAATCTTTCTAAAAAAGCATCTTTACCTTTTTTAGTAATTTGAGTTAGCTTTTTGTTTTGAACTCTAGCTGAAGTTATGTCATATGTATTAGGAATAGTAATTTCTGTAGTAATTCCAAGAGCTTTAGCTGCTTTAATTGCAGCCTCAGATACACCTGTTTCACCTGTAGTTAATATAATTAAATCATTATCAGAAGCTTCTATTTCAACATATACCTTAGATAATAAATCTAACATAAATGAATCTATATCTTTTTGATACCAGGAAGAAGATTGTCTAATTCCAAAGATGTTATTACCTGTTATATTAATCACAGAACCATTTTTATCATTTATCTGCTTTGCTATATTATTAGCAGTAACCTGAGTAACCTTTTTATTTTTTCCTAATTTAATTGGAATTAGTTTTTCAGGATTTGCATTTTTATAGGCCCATGTTGCTTCATCTTTTTTATTATTGTCAAAAGAAATATTTAAAACTACATCAGATTGATTTAAGTTTCTAGTTAGAGTTGCAATCTTAGGTCCTCTTTTAAATACAGGATTTATCTCACCTATTTTAGTATCTTCAGTAAGTTCATATCTAGTTTTTACTATAGTTTCTTCTACTGAATTTATATCAGCAGATTCTGTTTTATCATTTTGTATATTTTCTGGAACTACAAACCCAAACTGTGGATTTCTTGCACCCCATGCTTGACCCGATGCTTCACTTATTTCAATAAGTAAATAAGGTTTAACAAATGTATTGTAGTTTATACTCTTATCAGTAATAACATTTCCATCTATTTCATAATCAACAATGTCTTGTCCAACACTAGCTGAATGAATATTAATGTTAGCAGAAAGAGTTTCTCCATTATCTAATTTTACAACATCTTTTAGATGATTGATAATGTCTTGCCGAGTTTCTTCTGTAAAAATTTCATCTTCTGTATAATACTTAGTACCTAGTTTTAGAGTTAATTGTTCTACTGAATTTTGAGAACTTAAGAATACACTAATTTGATTTCCAGGTACACCTGTTACTATTATATCTGCATAACGTTGTCTCTGCAACCTTGTAAGTTGCGAACCTTTTAATTTTGCAGTAGTAGTAATAACATCTGCAACCTTTTCAATAAGAGCGTCATCAATATTACCTCTTTGCAATCTTACATTTTGAGTATCTCCCGTATCAGTATTTTTAACAGGTACTCTAACATAACCTTTTTCTTCTCCTACAATTGCAGCTGGTAATAAAGGTCCATTGATTTCAAATCTTGTACTAGATAAAGGAAAATTACTTTTTTGAACAGTACCATATGTACCACTAGTTATGTTAATTAAATATTTTTCATTAGGATATTTTAAAGTTTTATTTTGCAAATTAAATAAACCTGTTAGCTGCCATTCAAAACGTCTCTTAGCTTGAGCTATTAATTTTTTATGTATTAAATTACCTTCTTCTTTACGCCACTTTAATATTTCAAAGTCAGTTAAATTTTGAGATTTTATAACATCCTCAAATTCTTTTTGAGCAAGAGTGTTAGGACTCATTACTGCCGTAGGATTATTACTTCTATTTAGTATCTCAAAACCTTCTTTAGTTTTTTTAATTTTATAAAGTTCCTGATATACAATCCCAGTTTCTCCAGTTTTAGAATCTTCTATTCTAGATGTTTCTTTATTAAAAAACAAAGGTTGACCACTCATGTCTGTTACAACAGCTACTAAAACATCTGCTGCTTTTTCAGGACTCTTTTCTATAAAATCTGTATCATAGGATACTAGCAGTTTAGAATCTAAACTTGTAAGAGGCATAGTTCTTAATACTATGGGCACATCATCATAAACAACTTGTTCTGAAACATCAGTATTTTCAACAACACTTATAATTTTTTTAACAGCATTACTTATGTAAACTTTTTCTTGATCAATTACATTATCACCACCCTTTTTTGGATCTATGGGTATGTATGGCATGAAAGACGTAGTCAATACACTAGGAGATAAAGCAGTTCTAGTTTGCGCTTTCTCTAAAAATTTAGCATAGTTGTAACCCTTTTTTTCATTTACTTTATCTATGTTAGCTTTAAGTACTTCATATCTTATAGGACTAAGAATTTTTACATACTCTGCAACATTCATAAGATCTTCAAACTCTCTATCTTCCTTATAGTAATCTCTTGAAATATTATTATCTAAAAAGTAATTCCGAACAGGCTCATTTTCTGCAATCAGTTTATGTAAAATAGTAGGCAAAGCTTGAATTACTTCTAAGGCATCAACAGGACGTTTAGGATCTTCAATTTTACTAAACAAATCTTTAGAAAATTCTTTTAAGTTAAATTTTGTTTTAATGTCACCAGAAATTCTTTTATTAATATCTCTGCTTATTCTGCGCATTACTACTGCTACAGATTGAGTGTCTAAATTACAAGCCATTTTATTTAATTTTTACAAGGTCTATTTTTAAGAAAGTTCAAATCATCATCCTCACTTGTATCATCTTCTAAAGCACTATCTATTTCTTCTTTAGTAAGTTGAGCTACGGTAGCTTTAGACTCTTCTAAATTACCTTCATCTTCAGGTTTAACTTCAATTACTTTTTCTTCAAATGCAGGAGATTCTGGAGTAAATGTATAAAATTCATCTTTTAATTCTTCCATAGTTAATTTTAACTTATTATTAGTATTATCAACATCTTCAAGGTTTACATTACCATTTTTAAACTTTTTAGTAACTTTCATAACAACGTTTGTTTCTGAATCAAATATAGGAGTTTTAGATATAACATTATCATCCACTGCTACATCCTCCACAGAACGTTGTATATCTAATTCTTTTTGTGTAAGAGCCTTTTGAATTACTTCACTATTAATATTTTTATTGTTTCTAGATTGTATTAAAATATTAGCTCTTTCTTTAATAAAATTATTTTTATTAAGTGTTTCAATTTTTTCCAAAAGATTTACTTGAGCTAAAGAAATTTTAGATTCAGTTTTAACTATAGGTTTTTCTAAAACTTCTGCTATTATTTTTGTTGCTTCTCCTTCTGAGGGTTGTCTCTTAGATCCAGGTACTCCCTCTGTTGATCCTGCGTTAGTCCCTTGAACATTAGATATGTCAAACCTGAATGGTACTTCTGCTTTGGTTCCAAAGACTTTTCTTGCTTCGGGTTGTTTTGTGCTGACTGTTTTGCCATCTTTTGTTAATTTAATTAATTCAATATTATTTTGAAGTTCTGTTATCTGATTTTTAACTCCTGTTACATATGTAGCTAAATCACCTCGATTAATTACCTGAGACTCTAGCTGTTCTAACTGAGATAGTACTTCTTCAGACCACAATTTAATTGCAAGATAGTCTTTTGCATTTAAACCAGAAGGACCATTATCAATAAGTTGATCTAATTTTGCAGGATACTGATTCATCATTATAGCTGTAACACCATCAAATACTGCATCAGAAGCTGTAGCAAGTCTTTTTATATTCACTAGCTCTTGTTCCTGAGTTGTAGTATCTTCAGTGTCTTCCACCAAAACACCTGCGTCTATAAGAGCTTGTATCCTTTTGCTCTCTTTTGCAAACTCACTAGGCAATCTATTTAATGCAAATATCATAGAATTAGCATTGCCGCCTCTTGCAGTTCTTTTACTATTAGTCTTTTTTAATTGATCTACCTCGAATTGAAGCTGATTCCTTTTTATTCTCTGTTTAGCAATATAATTAGTTGCCGTGTTTTTTTCTGCTGTAGTTTTAGCTTCATATTTTCTATACTGTTCAGTAGAAGCAATATCAATATTTATCTCATACTCAATTTCATCAAATAACTCATTAATCTTAGCATCATTAGTATTGTAACTTAGAGATACAATTTTACCCATGTCGTCTCTATTTATTTCATAAATTACACCATTAATGTTAGCTCTTGTTTCTGAATCATTGATGTAAAATGCGTTAATTTCCACACCTTCTATAGTAGAAACCTGTCCAAGCTTTTCAATATTCATCACTTTACCAATAGCTACACTATTAAATGTAGCATTACCATCTGTAACAGGTTTATTTTGATCAAATACGTCTATTATAACAGTTCCAGCTTTACCACTAAATTTAACACCATAGTTACCATCATTAGTTAAAACTAATGTACCTACATTACCTTCGTATATAACTACTTTGTTTAAGTTATCTTTAAGTTTTAAAGAATCTGTATATTCTTCAATAAATAAAAACTCATCACTAGGTACAGGTTCTTCAAAAATTTCAGTGTCATCTGATGTTTCTATAAATGTAGGTGCTACCAATGGAACATATTTTTCTACCTCCTTTGCATAATCTAAATCTATAAGATCCTTTCCTTTTAATAAAATACCCTTTGGTGTAGAAGCATTGACAACAGTACCTGTCTTTCTATCATATTTTAATTCAACAGGTAATATAGCTATTTTAGGAATTTTACCTGTCATTCTGTAAAATAAATTCCTATACAAAGATTGCTGATACGTATACTTAGATCTATCTGAAAATTTATTTTTAAATTTTTGCATATCAGGATGTTCAGCTATAACTTCATCTGATAAACCCTCTTCTCTTAATCTAGTTTCAACAACTGCTTTATCTAAGTTTGCATTAAAATATTTCCAAGAGTTAGAACCCAAAGCTTTAATATCAATGATCATAAATTCACCTGCAGGATTAACAGCAATTAAATCCGTTTCACCTGTTATTCCTAAATTGCTATCAAATAATAAATTTGATGTACCAATTATCTGAAAATCGCCATCAATAACTCTATCTCTAAACTGAGTAATTATACCATCCTTACCATATAACTGATCAAAGGCTTTTTCACTCATGTTTTCAGGTCTCTCAGGAACCATAAATCCACCGCTATCAAGTATTGTAAAGAAATCCTTAGAAACTTGATCTACCGCATTTCCACCAGCTCTCCCCTCTTGATAAGCAATTTCCCTTACATACTTCTCTACATTTTCTTTAGTTAAACCATCCTTCTTTAAAGCTTCTTCTAACTGTATGTATTTATTATCATTTAAAAATTCTGGAAACTTCATATTTTTAAAAGATGTCATGAACTGCTTAATAGGATCAACTACCCCATCTTCTAGTGCATTATCTACTAAAGGCAATACAGCATTTATTTTTGGAAATACAAAAGGCTCCCTACCATTAACATCTTGATCTATTTCAGCAGCTATTGAAGTAACTCGTTTAGATTTTTTATTATTAATTAATCTTTCAGTTACATTACCTGCAGCATCTCTTTTTTCTTCTACTTCTGATTGTCTATTTAAAATTCTATTTTTAAATAATTTAATAACTTCTGTATAATCAGACAATGACTCAAAGGTTCTTCTTTTTTTATCTAATAAAGTTTCAAGTTCTTTTATATCATTATTAAGATTTGTAATATCCGTCTTAGTAAGTTTTGTTACTCCTAACCTTCCTTTATTTTTTACACCTTTTTCTAAGTAAGTTTTATAAGTATCTATAAGTCCCCTAATCTCAGGAATAGTCTTATCTAAAACTTTAGAAACAGCTTTAAACTTAAGCTTAGGTTCTCTAATAGTTACAGCCTCTTTTTCAGCTTCTAATCTTTCTGTATTCTTTTTATCATTATAAGCATCAATAGCAGCTGCTTGTGATTCAAACCAAACCTGTCTTCTTCTTTCATACTCTTCAACATTTTCATCTTTAAGAGTAGGATCATTTAATCTTTTGTCAAACAAAGGTTGCAACTCATCTTTTAAATCTTGTGGTAATGATTCCCAATTACTAGAAGTTGTAACGGCTATTGCAGATTCTTCAACTTGCATTCCCCGATCTCTAAAATTTTGATTTACTTCTTCAATAAGACCTTCATATCTAGCAGTTATTTCATCTAAAACTTTTTGATAATCTTTATAAGATTGTGTATCTTCTATCTTTAATTTAACTACATCTTTTAAAGCTTCTTGCTTTTTTGTAGATTCATCTATTTCTAAAATTTCTTCATTAATTATATCAATAAAAGCAAAAGCATCTGTTACAACTTGTTCTACAAATTCAAAATCTGAGTACCCCTCAGCACCTTTCATTACAGCTTTTTGAAATTGATTATTTAATTCAGGATTGTTATCCAGCTTATCCATAAATAACGGAAGTAATAGTGCTTCATATTCAGTATTATAAGTACTATTATCAAAACCTAGTAATCTTGTTTTAACTATTTTTTGAAGAGCTTCATTTAAAGCTTGAATACTATTAGAGTCTATACTTGTTAATATAGCATTAAGTCTTTCTTTTTCTTTTTCTAAAACTTGCACTCGCGCTTTTCTCATTTTGATCACTTTAGGATCAACTTCAGAAGCTTTTGCAGCTTCTTCTATTTCTACTACTGTACGTCCCGTTTCTAGTTTTACATCAGACTGATAGTTTTTATTAGCATCTTCTAATTCAACATCTTTTTGAACTAAAAGATCTGCTACAGCTTTATCACGTTGTTCTGTTAAATTAGATTCTTCTCCAGCTGCTTTTACCTTTTGCATTCTTGTAACAGCACTAAACAACTCAAAATATTTATCAAAGAGCATGCTACCTCTAGGTATTATTCTTTCTTGACCTTCACTAACATCAATAAACTCTTTCGGTACATAATTATCTTTGTCTTCTATCCAATTACCAAATTCATCCAAATCAATATAAATGTTATCTTGAGACAGTGACCATAATAGATCATTATATTCTTTTCTCTCTATAGAATTATTTACAGCTTTTTTATAGTACTCACTTCTTGTTAGCCACAAGTTGTTCATCCATTCAAAATTTCTATTAATGTGCTCTGCAAAAGCTTCAGGATCCAATAATAAATTAACAAAAGGAACTAAGTTTTGCGATTCTTTTTGAAGAGCATGTACATGTAAAAGCTTTGTATATAAATCATCTAATTTGCCTTCACCACCTTCTGAGATCATTTTATGATATTCAACATCATTCTCTGATAAATTTTGAATTAACTCTTGAAACTTATTTCTGTAGTTTACATTAGGATCATACTGCTCATATGTATTTATTACTTCTTCTAAAGCTTTTTCTATATCAACATCTTCGCCAGATTCTTTTTGCTTTTTAAAAGCACTTCGTAATAATTCTGTAGTTTCTACAGTCCATTCTCTTTGTGCTTTTTGAAAATCAATTAACGCCTTCTTTAAACTTATTTTAGATTCTATTTGTGCTTGAAGATTAGAAGTAGGGTTAGCTTTTTGAGAATCCTGTAATACTTCTATCTCTTTACTTAACATTTCTACTTCATTATTCAATCTATTTAAATCAGATATATTTTGAAAAGATGCACCTGGTAAGTTGCTAAATACATTTAAATTATCAAAAGAAGAATATAGATCATTAAGTTGTGTTAGTGTATCATCAAAAGACTCTTGAAAAAAGACCATATTCCACATACCTACATCAAGAGCCTTATTATATATAACAGCTTTATCATATTCAGGACTACCTTTTTTAAGATTTTGAGTACTGGCTTTTTGACTTGCTATATTTGATATTCCATATTCATATCTTGATTTAATTCTTTCAGCTCTTTTTATAAATTCTTTATGCTGCTTCATTGCTTCAGCACCCTGACCTGGTTCTAAATTTGCAGCATCTTCAAAACCTTTAGCATCTAATTGACTATACTGCTTAAAGTTATCTAGCCATACATTATATGTCCCAGCTTTTAAAACTGTCATAACATCTGTTACTAAAGACGTAGTTACATTATCTTTAAGTTGTTTTGAATCTATATCATCTCTATTGTTATCTTTAGCAATTAAAGCTTGCTGTGAATAATTTAAAACTCTATCATTAAAAACTTCTTCAGGATCATTAAGTCTGTTCATAGCATCCACTACACCTTCAGCATGTTCTTTCCTTAGATCCGTATATTCCTGCTGTTTTTCTTTAGATTTATAAAATCTTCCAAACTTAGACTCAGCAAAACCTGGTCTACTAACTGTATTTATTGGTCTTAATAATGCGCCCATAAAAAACCCAGAAAGGAATGTTTCAAATCCTTGTTCACTCATCTGACTACCAAATGCACTTCTTAAAGTAGCCATGCTGTAATCAACATTTTCTTTAGAATGATCAAAGTAAGTTTCTATGTAATATAACTCACTATCTTTTGCAATTACATCTTGTAAGACTTCCTGTGCACCTTCAACTACATTTAATTTAAAATAGTTTGCAGCAGCCCTTCCATAATTTTTTGGTTGAACTAAACCTTTTAAAGCATTTTTTAAACTATAATCTACAATTTCATATTTACCAATATTTTTACCACCCTCTGTTGCAGCTTTTTTTGCTGCAGCTCTATAGTTTATACCAAATAACTCATTTACTTTACCTACTCGATAAGAAGCACCTTTCATTAAAGAACCTCTAAATAAGTTCGGAAAAGCAAGTTTATTTGTATAATTAATAAGAAGTGTGTTTTTCCAAGTGCCTAAAAATCCAGCATGTTTAGCCATCTTTCTAAGATTTAATTGCTCTTCTGCATTTGGAGCTCTTCCCATCCTTTTCCAAAACTCATCATAACCTTTAGTATAGTTTTGATTTTCTATAAATCCTCCTTCTAACCTACCTTCGGAAAGAGCAGCATTAATCATATTTACATCTCTCCAAAATCCTGCTGCAGTTCTTGTACCTCTTGCTAAGTTGCTTAAATTATCAGCATTAGTAAATACATTTCGCTGCATAGCTCTTGTAGTATTACCTAATGGATTAATATAGTTTATAGTATTTTTACCAGCAGTTCGCCAAACTTCTCTTGCTTTAGAATACTTTCTTAAGTTTGCAATATTTCCTGACATTTTACCACCATACTTAGCCATTTGAAATAATGATTTACCTAACTTTGGAATAGATCTTAACAGGCCAAATACTCCACCTCCCACAGCTCCAGCAGCAGCACCCCCTGGGCCACCAACTATTGCACCTTCTATAGCACCTATTAATGCATTTTCCAAAACTGCTTCTGTTAATACACCTGCACTATATGCTACACTATTAAAAGTATTATTTACAAATCCACCTACTCCACCTTTAGTAGACATACCAATAGCATTATACTCTTCGTATTCATCTGCTAGATCCACATCTTGACCAAAGTCTCCACCAACAATCTGACCATAACTTTTAGGACCTGCTACAAACCCTAAACCAAACATTGGAAGAAAAGAATGCGTAGCCATTCTTACAAAATCATCATAAATTGTAGTGTGTGCATTAAAATGCTCTTCATTATTTATCATAGGATTAAATCCTATTTTATCAAAAGTACTTTGACCATATGCTTGATATCTTGCTCTATGAGCGCCACTAGATGTAGCATCATACATATAAGGTTTAGAATAGTCTTTAGTCTCTACAGTTGAAGCTATACTATTTTTTAACATTAATAATCTAGCATCGGCAAACTCTTTTGGATTTTTAGGAATTTGACCAGAAGAATATGGTGGAAATCCAGTAACATTATCTTTTATTTTATAATAAGGTAATGTTGTTTGAGAAGTGTTATCTACTTGAGGAGATCCATCTATTATAGGTAAAAAATTCTGTAAATTAGTAGTACCTTCTCTTTCAAATGATGCTAAAGAATAAGGATCGTCTAACATTGGATTTTGAGAAGTTGTGCCCATAGGGGTTTCCTCTACATTCTCATTTTCAGTATTTAAATTTTCTTCTGCCATTAGTCTCTTGGTTTAAGTTCTGGAGGTGGATTTACATTTACACCCTTATCTCTTAACTGCTTTGCAACTGCTTCATTTATCAACCTTTGTTCAAGCATAAAGTTTTTCATTTCTTTATTCATGTTTGAAACATTATATTGACCTGTAGGAAGATCTGTTATAGCTCCTGAAGACCAACTTCCATCCTCATTAAGATATTGAATCATTCCTTGAATTACATGAGGTTGACCTTCAGCTTTATTTTCTTTAATGGTATACATCCCTGAATTATAAGGATCGTAATACGTTGGTAGTTGCCCTTCTGCAATCATAACTCTTTCTAAAGGATCTAATTGAACATTTTTAAAAGCCTCTATTTGTGATAATGCTTCAACAGGCGCAACAAAGTGTAAGCCATTTAAAGCTATGTCACGAGCATCATCTTCAGTTATCACACCAAGTTGAGATGGTTTTTCTCCAGTACCTCTTTTTGTTAAACTCATTAACCACTCATAATCTATACCAGTTATACTAATTGAACCTAAGTTAGCATCACCGAAAACTCCCATAGGAGCAGCTCCAATGTTAATATCCATACCTTTAGGTTTTTCCGTATTACCTTTTGCACTTACTCCAACTAAAGCTTGTAACTTTTGAAGAATAAACATAGCTGATGGAGCTTGATGTGCGTTAATTGACGCGGGCATTTTATCGCTTTGTGATAAACCTTGTCCAATTGATATTTGATAACCTTTACCATGAGCTGCATAAGTTTCAAAATCCATTTTTTGAAGCTTTGTAGAAGCGTCTACAAATAAATTTGTACCCTCTGCACCATATGCTGCTAAGGGTGCACGTATTCCATATACACCATCTACTCCATAAGCATTACCTTTATTATAAATTTGTGGACTAAATGAAGTTAACTCTCTAGTGTTTTGAGCACCTTCTGCGTAAAGCTTAGAAAGATTATCATATATAACACCTAAAGCTGCACCAGGATTTTTATTAAAACTAACTAGCTTATTTACTGCTTTAGCATATTCAGCAGATATTTCATCTCTAATATTACCAGTTTCTTTTCGATACAATGTGTAGGCCCAAGAGTCTTCACTTTTTCCTGAATTGACAAATGCCGCATCAGCACCCATTGAACTTTTTGATCCTTTTCTGCCAACTATCTTTTTTGTTAGCAATCCATTTGAAGGATTATAAGTAATACCTTTAGCCTTTAATCTTTGAATATATTCTTTTTGGTAAACTTTCTCAATATTTGCAAGATCTTCAACTGAAAAATTACCAATCATTTTTTTACCTTCTAGGTCATATCCTGTACCAGGTAGTCTTACTCTATCAGCTTTAACCTTTAATGCTTGACCAAATATAGTTACTCTAGATTCTGGAACAAGATTATTTGCTATGGCTTCTTTTATTAAAGCTGTATTTACTGATGTAAAATCTCCTTTACTTATTTTAGAATTTGCAGCAACCCAATCATCAGCACTCATTTTTTGAACAAAACTTTCTACTATACTTTTTTTAAGTTGTGGATTTTTTAAAATATCTAAAGAATTAAAAGCAGTGCTGCTCATCAATGTTTTTATTAAAACCTTTCTATTACTTTCGTCTACTCTACGTTTAGCTTTTACTAATGTAATATAATCTGATAAGCCTGTTTGATCTAACTGACTTATAAAGTTTTGAGACAAATCAAGGCCTCTTGTATCTATTGCTAATGACATGGCTTGATCATGCATACTAATCATATATTCTGGATCATAGTATAATTTTGACAAATCATTTGATTCAAAATATTGTCGTACCTGATCTTCTGTTAAAGAAGCATTATTCTTTAGACCAAAAGGATTTACTTTGTAATATGCTGCAATCTGTTTAGGAGAGAGTACTGCATTTAAAATACCATCATCCAATGATCTCTGTAAATCTGCAGGAATGTTAACAGCTATGTCTTCAGCCTCTTCCATTGTCATATTAGGATCTGGTCTAAATAATGCATACAGAGGCAACTTACCTTTTGCTGCCATTTTTGCATAATACTCACCAATAGCTGAAATTCCAGGTCTTGCCTCAGTTTCGTAGTAGTCTTTAGTTGCTTTTTCATTATCTGCTATAATGTTTGTAACCGCATCTGTAGTTAGTACATCATTACTAATTTTACTAGAAGTTTGATAAATAGGATTTGGAATTATGTCTCCTGTATTTAAATCTTGAACAAACAAATTACTAGCAAGTTGTGCTGCTTCTAATGCTGTTATTTTATCAAGTCTGTTTTTTTCTGCAATTTCTGCTAGCTTTGCATTATGTTTAGCTTGAACTACTGCAAAAGGATTTGCTTTATAGTCAACTAACATATCTACTCTTGACCTTGCCCATGCAGCATCATAAATATCTTGATTAGCTAACATCATAGCAGTACCAGCATCTACTTTTCTTCTAAGAATTTTAGTATCACTTGAGACATCACCTTGAGAAGTTACTTTAGTTGAACTACCTTTATCATCAGTTTCTTTTTTTACTTTTAAAACATGACCCCAAACTGATTCTGCATAAGCTTTGCTTTTTTCTAACTCAGTTTGATATTTAGCAGTATAAACATTTGAATTTCCACTCTTTATTTGATGATTTACATCATCTAAATCTTTTGTTTTTTGAATTTTATTCTTATTAGCTGATGCAGAAACTTGTTTTAAATACTCTTGTATAGTTTTATTTTGTGTTTGAACATATGCATTTGTAGCAGCATTTCTATCCATGCCACCTTCCATATTTTGTCTAATTGCTTTTTCACCATTTACATATGCTTCAACTCTATAAACTTCTTGTAATCCTGGGTTGTTAGCATAGTCAGCCTTAAAAATGTTTACTAGCGGTTGATATATTAAGTCACCATTTCTTTGACGCACCATCCATTGGCCCATAGGTTTAGTAATATCCATTTCAATACCCATTTCTTCTGCTAAATTATCATAGTATTCTCTAGCATTTATATAGGGTGTATACTCAGGAGACCACATACTCATAGACTCTTCAGCATTTGATTCAGCATATTGATCTTTTAATATATCCATATACTCAATTCCAGTTTCCCAATACTGATCAGCCTTCTTTTCATCAGCATTGCCTTTTAAAGACATGGCTCCTGCTCTTTTGTTTTTATAATTTTTAGTATATGCAATATCATGCATTAATACTTTATCTTCATAAAAAGGTCTAAACACCTGAGTAGCTTGCTGTAGATTTTGTTCTAAAGATAAATCTAAACCTGAAACTCTTCTTAACTCAAAATCAATATTTTTAATTAAGTGATCTTTCTTTTCCTGATCTTCAGGACGTAATACATCTGCATGAAAGTATTTACTGTAAACATCATTTAACTGTTTCCAGTTCTGATCATATTGATTTTGTTTAGTTTGTAAAGCATTTGCATAAAAATTAAAGTCAGGCTGAAAAGGCTGATAATCTGGTACAAATGGTTCTACTCCTTTTAAATAAGTTGCCATAATTTCATTTACTTTATAAAAATATTAAAATCTTATAAGTTTATTAAACATTTAAAATTTAAAATGGGTATACATCCCCACCTAATACATAATAACCTGTTGATCCTCCAAACTTAGCTGGTCTAGTATTATAACTACCTGTAGAACGATTACCATAAATAGCATTAATCATACCTGAAGAACCTGAGCTAGCTACATTTCCTGATGAAGGAGTAACGCCTTTTGACCTTATACAATCCATTATTAACTTTGAATCGCTAGTTGTTTGACTGCATTCAGCATAAGCAGCATCCCAAGTCATACTTCCAGCATTAGCACTAGGATTTCTATAATTAGGTATATGATGCATTTGTCCACCTACGGAAGGATCTACAGCATAGTCAGGATACATCTGATTCATTGCATCAGTCTTCCATTTATTAGTTATTGCATTATTAAAATTATTACGTCTAGCAAGTCTAAACCCTAATCTTTCTTTATTAAAGTTTGCATTAGCTAAAGCATTAGAATCATATATACCTTTTTCTACTTCTCTGGCAGCGACACTTTGTTTATTATATGCATCTGCAGCACCCCGCTCTATAGTATTAGCAAGATTAATATTCTCATTATTATATCTTTGATTTATTTTTGTAGCTTGTAGTGCAGCATTTCCTGCCATTTGGCTAGTTCTTGATGTAAGACCTTGTATTCCTGCAAATTGAGCTGCAGTATCTGCAGCTGTATTAAACATAGCCTGATTATCCGCTAATTCTTTTGTTGGATCTTTATATCTACCAAGAGGTGCTACCACATCTACACCTGGATCATAAGCTAAATCTTTTTCTAAATAACCTCTATCGCCTGCAATTCCAAATGTATTTACAGTATCTTGAAGCCACCATTTGGCAGGCTCCTTTGGAGGTAGTTCTGTTATTCTTTCTTCTTCACAAATACATTCTCCATCTACAACTTTTGCAACTTGACCATCTTTACAATTACATTCTTCTGGTACATCTTCTGGATCATCTTCGCCTTCAAACAAATAAGTAGGACCATACATATTAGCCAGTTGACCAAAATCTGTATTACCTTCATATCCATCTACTGGAGTTGTCATACCTGACGGATCAACGCTTGTTGTTTCATCTGCCCTACCTCTTGTAAAGGGTAAGAAAAAAGATGAAGCATATTCTTGATCTGCATCACTCGCATAGTCCCCAGCAATTGCTTTTTTTCTAGTATTTTGAAAACCTATATATGCCAGTTGCTGCATTAAAGCATTTCCTGTTTTATTACCTGCTTGTAACAAAACATCATCATTACCTTTTAATTTATGTAGACTACCATCTGTAACACCAAGTTCATCTTTATATATTCTATTTACTTCATCAAGTTCAGCTTGATTAGTAACGGGTTCACCTGTATTAGGGTTAACTATATTTTTTACACCTTTTGCTTCTAATACATCCCATGTTTCAAAACGTCCTGCATCATTTGAAAATATTCTAGTATCTATACCTTTTGCTTGTATTCTTGAAGCCTGCCTGCTCTGATTTACAAGAGCATTTGCTTTCTGTTCTTCAGATAAATCTGCCCAAGTCTTACTTGGATCACCAAGAAATTTTTGAGCTACTTTATCTCTAGTATAAGTTCCTTTAAAGTTTGCTGCATTTTGAGAAGCTTCATCTAAACCATCTATATACATTTTACTAGTTACAGGATCTTTTAAACGTTTTTCAAACATATATTCTTTTGCAGCAATCGCAGATTGCATGTCATTCATTATATAAGATCCTGGATTATCTGGATCTTCTGATCCATACATCATAGCCCATTCATTATCAGGGTCCCAATCTTTATTAAAAGTAGGATCCACTAATTCAGCACTTGACAAATATTTACCAGCATTATTGTAAATTTTTACATTAGGATCTTTTTTTCTAGCATCATAAATAGCTCTATTATATTCTTCTTCAGTAGAATAATCAGATCTATCAATAACTATCTTACCTTTGTCAGCTCTCATTAAAGGCTCTTGTATAATCCTAACTCTCTGTTTAGCACCACCATTAGAATATTGTGCAGCACCTCCATTGGCCATAATAAAAGGCATGTCATATCCTCCTAGTTGCATACCATAAGCAGCCAGAGGCATACCTTGTTGAGGCTGAGGTGGCATCATTTGCTGTTCTTGTGCAGGCTGACCACCTTGCATTTGCTGCATTATCATTTGTAGATTTTGTATAACTTCTTCTTCAGGCATCCCAAGTTCTGTAAACACTTGAACAATTATTTCTGGTGGAACTTCAGATTGTATTAATTGAGCCATAATCTCAGCAGGTTCTTCACCCTGTTCTAAAGCTTGTGCTACATCCTGCATTAGTTGCATTAATTTATCTTGACCACCTTGTGCTTGAGGCGAACCTTGTTGTTGCATAGCTTGTTGCTCTTGCATCATCATTTCCTCTCCTCCATCTATAAACTTGTTTAAATTAGAATAGTTTCCACCAAACATCATCATCTGTTCTTGAGGAGGCATCATACCTGGCATAGGTTGTCCTAACATTTCTTGAGGCTGTTGCATCTCAGGTGGCATCATTTGTTGTTGTGCCATAGGATCTTGTGTCATAGAACCTTGCGGATTTGTTGGCATTGCTATTGGCTCACCTTGATTCATCTGTTGTGCTTTCTGCATCATTTCAGGATTACCTTCTGGTCCTGGTTGTGGCTGCTGTTTAGCTTCTTGATCTTTCTTAAGTTCATCTACTAACTGAGTCATTTCTTTTGGAGGAAGTATGTCTTCAGGATTTAAACCAGCTGCTTCAATATAAGGTTGAGCTACTGCAGGTATACCCTGTGGGAAACCTTTCATAGCTTCTTGAGCTAATGCTAAAGCACCTAATTTAATAGTATAGTTCTTTAACATTCTTTCTGCAGTTCTTACATCTAGCTTATCTGAATTAGGATCTTGTAAGATTTCTCTATATGCATTAAGATCAAATACTTTTGCTAGTGTAGCGGGAGTATATGATTTTTTACCACATGGCTTATTAAACATTTCTAAGATTTCACAATCTTTTATTTTCATTGATTTAGTATCACTAAATATAAATGTGCCTTCAGGTAAATTTAACGGTACTCCACCTTCTGAATGTCTAGGACCTTTAATAGTATTCTGTTCTGGCATTCCATCTCCATTGATATCACCATATACAGTTTCTCCTCCTTCAGCTTCTAAGTTAGCTTCATCTCTAGGAACTCCTGTTATACTTTTAGTGGTAGCAAATTCAGATGTAGAATTAGTTGCACTTGCTCCACCCATAGCAGTTACAGGTGTACCTAAACCATAACCTACCTGCATGCCTTCACGGGCCTTTTGCATTGGACTCTTTGTTACTCTTACTTTATATTTCATACTATAAAAATTCTAATTTACCACCTGCATCCATAAATGCTTGAATTTCAGCTAATGTCATTTCTCTTACGTCTCCTTTAGCTACACCACCTTTTTGTACACGGCTGCCTGTCATTCCTGGATTATTGGTACTGCCAATAAAACCTTGTTCATTTGGTCTAAAGTTACCATAAATATCAAAGTCACCTTTATCTTTAAAAAACTGACCTGTCTTTTTCATGTTTTGATCTTCCGCATAAAGACTAGCTTCTTGTTTATCCGTTTGATATTTGTTAATCGCTCCTACAGTTCTTTCAACTGGTGCATTTAATGCAGTAATAGCAGTCATACCGTCATTAATACCTATCTTATCTTTATTTTTTATACCAATAAGGTTTCCTTTTTCATCATCACCACCATTAATAACATCTTGTGCTCCCTTAAAAGTTTCTATATCAGAATTTATCATTTGATCTGAAGGATTATCCATTTCTATATTATAAGCATAAGGATCTTCATATGATTGTGTAGGATCAAATCCACCTAAAAGAAATTTATTTAAAGCTTCACCACCAAATTCTTTAAAAGGATTAATTTTATTTAATATTTTTTGACCAGCTCCTCTAACTTTATTTTTAAAACCTTCAATTCTAGGACGTACTTTAGTATTTTCAATTTCATAACTAGGACTTAGTCTATGTCTTATGTTATAATCTTCTTTGTCAAATCTGTAGTCTTGTAGTGCTTTTCTTTGTGCTTTTTTACCATAACCTGCCCATGATTCTTCATCCCAACTAGGATCACTTGCAAAAAGACCTTGTTTATCTGTTTCGCGTCTACTAGGTTTTTTAGGATCAACACCCATGTCATTGCCAGCATCATCTAAATTTCCACTTCTATTTAATATATCTTTGTAATCAAGCTTACCCTTTAATGCTTTTCTTAGGAATCGGTTACCCTGTCTAGCTCTTTTATTAATATCCTTTCTTCTTAGTATTTCTGGATCAAAATCTTCATCAGGCATTTCATAGTAATCAATATACTTCTTACCACCAAATAAAGTTCTACCATATACATCTCTAGCTACAGGTTTTCCTAACCTTGGATCTACATAATACTTTGGTCTATAACCCATAAATCTATTAGCAGGAAACAGCATATCCCTAATACCGTAGCCATAGCCATAGTTTTGTGAACTAGGAACATATTTATCTCGATAAACAGTTCTGCCATATACATCTGTTTCAGTTGAGTCACCATAAGCTTCATTAAATTCTTCCTCAGACATAGGAGGTGCTTTACTGTCTGTAGCAGGATCAAATGGATCATCATTTGGATCCTCAGTATTATACCAATCTATATACTCTTGATAAGTTTGACCACTAGGATCTACTACAGCACCAGGTTCAGCATATTGCATTCCTCCAAGTTTCTGCTTATTAATTTCTGGGCCTGTAAACTTTTGAAGATCATCAGAATCATCTATTTTGCGTTTTCGCGGATCATCCATTAACTCTCTTGGCGATATCTCAATTCCAGAATTCATTATTTCTCTTCTAGGTATATTTAAGACAGTAGAATTTATTTTATCCTGTAGCCACCAGGGTTCTGCTTCTGCAGCATTCTGATATCCCTCTTGAAGCGCTTCTCTTTTTGCATTTTGATTTGCTCTA
>JAAHTG010000460.1_pt1 | contig 36372 bp, 38 predicted proteins | sample 6116081 | NCBI WGS metagenome assembly JAAHTG01 (sample SAMN13939989, study PRJNA603662) | sponge metagenome | isolation source: marine sponge | host: Mycale hentscheli | place: New Zealand | collected 2005 | reverse complement strand
ACATTGTTCCGGCCTTGATCGCCGGCAATACTGTTGTCTTTAAACCCAGTGAATTAACGCCTGGCGTTGCCGAATTGATGGTGCGTATATGGGACGAAGCCGGGCTGCCTAAAGGCGTGCTGAATTTGGTCCAGGGAGGGCGCGACACTGGCGCCGCGTTGGTGGCATGCGACGGTATCGACGGGCTTTTGTTTACTGGCAGCGCCAATACCGGCCTTGCTATCTCCAAACAACTGCTCGGGCGACCGCAGGTTATCCAGGCGCTGGAAATGGGCGGTAACAACCCGTTGATTGTGCATGAGGTTGACGATTTGAATGCGGCTGCTGTGCTGACCATTCTCTCTGCTTTTGTCAGCTCGGGACAGCGTTGCACTTGTGCACGCCGATTGATCGTGCCGGTAGGTGCAAAAGGCGACGCCTTTGTTGCTGAACTGGCCTCCATGATTGATACAATCATCGTTGGTGCAGGAGCCGATGAGCCGGAACCCTTTATGGGCCCTGTTGTCAGCGCGGCTGCAGCAGATGCTGTTCTCAAAGCACAGGAAAATCTGGGGGCGGGTGGCGCTACGGTTATCCGCCGGACTGCGCGTTTGGATGAAGGCGATGCCTTTCTGTCACCGGGTTTGATTGATGTAACCGCTGCTGAAGACCGGCCCGATGAAGAAATATTTGGACCGATCCTGCAGCTGATCAGAGTTGATGATTTTGACGCTGCGATCGCAGAAGCCAACAATACCAAATACGGCTTGGCATCGGGACTGATATCGGATAGCCGCGAACTGTATGATTATTTCTTCCCGCGCTCTCGGGCCGGTATTGTCAATTGGAACCAACAGCTTACTGGCGCAGCCTCTACGGCCCCTTTTGGGGGCATCGGCTGGTCCGGCAATCATAGGCCAAGTGCTTATTATGCGGCAGATTACTGTGCCTATGCGGTTGCAACCATGGAACAGGCTGACGGTGTTGTATCCGTTGCTGCGTTGCCCAAAGGGCTGAAGGTCGAAGGAGCAGGGCAATGAATTGGCGTGAAGTAAATTTCGACGGCATCGTTGGGCCAACCCACAATTATGCTGGTCTGTCTTACGGTAATGTAGCATCAGCAAAAAACGAAGGATTGGTTGCCAATCCGCGCGAGGGTGTGTTGCAGGGCCTGCAAAAAGCTCAGCATCTGCGCAGTTTGGGTATGACCCAAGGCGTCTTGCCACCGCACGACCGCCCCCATTTGGCGACGCTACGCAGCCTTGGTTTTACCGGTAGTGACAGTAAAATGCTAACCGATGCCTGGACATCCAGCCCGGCTTTGGTGCGCAATATCTCATCGTCGGCAACCATGTGGACCGCCAACGCGGGTACAATCTCGCCGTCACCGGACACTGAGAATGGGAAAACTCATTTCACCCCGGCCAATCTGGCGGCTATGTTCCACCGGTCAATCGAGCACGAGACAACAGGCCGAGTGCTGAAAGTTATGTTCCCCGAGGGTGAGTATTTCCAGCACCACGCTGGTCTGCCCGGCGGGACCCATATGGGCGATGAGGGCGCCGCTAATCACAACCGGTTTTGTCGTGACTACGGCGAGGCTGGAACGGCCCTGTATGTATACGGACGCAGCGCCTTTGACGTGGCGAAAGACCTGACCTTTCCAGGGCGTCAGACGCTTGAGGCAAGCGAAGCAATTGCCCGCCAACATGGCCTGCGCGGCGGAAAGGCTGTTTTTGTCCGCCAAAACCCAGGTGCAATCAACGCTGGCGCTTTCCACAATGATGTGGTGGCGGTTTCCAATAAAAACGTCTTTTTCTATCACGAAGAGGCATTTGAAGATCCAGCTGGCATGCAAAAGCAGTTGCGTAGCGCTGCGCCGGAAATTGACTTCGAGTTTGTCGAGGTGCCCAGCGCTAAGGTGCCGCTTTCGGATGTGGTTAAATCCTACATGTTCAACAGTCAGCTTTTATCGCCGCCGGATGCCGATAAGATGCAGTTGATACTGCCGATTGAGGTGAGCGAAACAGCCAGCACTAAGGCCTACATAGAAGAATTGCTGGCATCGAACGGACCCATTGGCGCGGCTGACTTTCTGGATGTTCGTCAAAGTATGCGCAACGGCGGCGGTCCGGCGTGCCTGCGTTTGCGAGTGGCACTGTCCGATGACCAACTATCTGCGATGGACGCCAATTCGGTGCTTGATGATGCGTTGGTGGAAATCCTTCAGGACTGGGCGGGCAGGCATTACCGCGACCGGGTGAGTGCTGATGATCTGGGCGACCCACAACTTATGGAAGAATGTTTCGCGGCCCTCGATGAATTGTCTCAAATACTTAAATTGGGCAGTGTGTATGACTTTCAGCGTTAGATAAGCTGCGCCATTGGCTAAGCTGCACAGATTTTAAAAAAAGTAAAGCAACACCAGTTTAGCAGCTGGTGTTGCTTTAAGGGTGATCTTCTGACGTTGAGAAAAATCGCGTTATTCAGTGTCCGGTATGCCAGCACCAATGTCGAGAAACACCTGTTCCTGATGTTCGACACTGACATTCTTATCGTCGCTAAGCCTGTCGCTTACCTTTTTGGCTGACCGAATGACGCCGGTACCAATGAAGAAATTTGCTTCACCCTCTTTGTTCAGCAAAGGTAGTTGAACCGTTCGGTAAACAAAAGGCCGTTCGCTCATGTTTGCGCCCCAACGGTTCAATACACCAGCGCAGGGCTGGGACCGCAGATTATCGTAGTATTGCACCTGTTCCGGTACACTTTGAAGGTGCGAGAGAGCGAAAATATCCTTGCCGGTAATATCTTCGCCGAGCATTTCAACAAGCTTGCTGCCACAGGCCAACACAATCAACTCGCCGGGTTCGCGCCATCTGCTCAAGTAGATTTCATCCAGGTGCGGCGCTATCGCTGTTAGTTGAAATTGCGCGCGCTGAGGGCAGATTTTGCCGTCTTCGCGCGGCAAGCTGTGCCAGTAACGAGCCAACGCTATCGTTGCATCGCTATAGCTCAGCGCTTGGAAAAACGCGTCTGTCCAACTGGGTATTGGCATGGTTTTCGTCAAATATATTTGTTCCTGTTGCAACGATAGCGGGTATCAGGTGAAAAGGAAAGTCTGTAGAAGAGATTGATTTTTCAGCCTAATTTTTTTTCCATTGGTGCTTGTTGTACGCTAAGGTTGATAAGTCGGATATTAATTGTTGCCGGTTTTTTCTCATTTTCGAACCGAAAATCCTGATCGTGAGAATTGACTGGCGCCGCCTTGAGAACACCGACAAAAAAGTTGGCGTTGTTATTTTCATCCAATAACGGCAATTGCAGACTCATCGCAATCAACTGGCGCGCCGTCCTTGACACAGGGTGTTCAGAAACACCAGCGAACTGGCCAGTGCGCATTTTATGGTAGAAGTCCCGCAAAGTACGTTGGTTGCCTGGAACCGAATTGGCCATGATATTATTGCCGGTGGCATCGGTGCCGGTTACATCCGCTGTGCGCGATCCTGCGACCCGGATTATGACATGGTCTTCATCGGTCCACTCGGCAAGAAAAACATCAGGCAGATATTTGCCCATCTTCATTGGCATGAAGTCTTTTTTGTTTGGGCACATGGTACCCGGAGCCCTGAGGATCATCCAATAATCCAGCAGGGCGGCTGCACTTTTATTAAAGCGCAGCTCGTCATACAAATTGTTCATTTCTCGAGGCCTTAACTCAAAACATCAAACTCAAAACACACTACTCAAAACTGGCACAAACAAAACGAAACGTCCGTTCTGCTATTCCCTGCGTATAAACTATTCCCCGAGTACCAGATTCGGGTTGTTAACCATAAATTTCACGAATTACAACAGCTTCGTGATTGGACGTTATCGGGCAGCTTGCCTATCTATGAAGCGAAAGGGGCAATCACATGCTAATCAAGCGATCCGAGCGCTGGCAAGAGAGCGAAAATTCTGTAACCAGTGAAACTATTTACCTCAACCGCCGCCGCTTGCTCGCGGGGGCTGCCGTTGCCGGCGCTGCTGCACTTGCACCGTCGGTTTTTGCCCAGCGCGACCGGGTATTGAAACCACTTGCTGCGCGCTCTACTGCGTTTGATCCGGGCGAATCACCTACGCCTGAAGCCGCAATTACCCAATATAACAACTATTATGAGTTCGGTACTGGCAAGGACGATCCCGCAGAAAATGCCTGGCGTTTAAAACCTGCGCCCTGGTCTGTGAAAGTAGACGGTCTGGTGGACAAGCCCGCCACATACGCGCTGGAGGACCTGGTAGACTTTAACGCGCTGGAAGATCGTATCTACCGGCTTCGTTGCGTCGAAGCATGGTCAATGATTGTACCGTGGGTTGGTATACCGTTGGCATCTGTACTGAAAAAAATTGAACCACAAAGCGGCGCTAAATATGTGGCCTTTGAGACATTGGCGGACCGCAAGCAAATGCCGGGGTTGCGCTGGCCGGTACTTGATTGGCCCTACACCGAAGGTTTGCGCCTGGATGAGGCAATGAATGATCTGGCCTTCCTCGCGGTGGGCCTGTACGGCAAAGAATTACCCAATCAAAACGGTGCACCGCTTCGCCTTGTTGTGCCTTGGAAATATGGTTTCAAGTCGATCAAGTCGATTGTGCGTATCTCGTTGACCGATACCCAGCCTGCGACTAGCTGGAACATTTCCGCCCCCCGTGAATATGGCTTTTATTCCAACGTTAACCCCATGGTCAACCACCCACGCTGGAGCCAGCGGCGCGAGCGTCGGATCGGTGAATTTGGCCGCCGCGAAACCGCAATGTTCAATGGCTATGGCGATCTGGTCGCCGACATGTATGCTGGCATGGACCTTAGTAAAAACTACTAAGCCCATTGCCAGTGGAGACCTCTCACTTGACCACAATTCTAGCGTCTATCAGTAGCAAAGATCTGCGGCGGTTCGGCAAACCGTTAGTGTTTTCCCTGATGCTGCTGCCCGCCGTTTGGTTGACCTGGAATTGGTGGCTGGCGTTCGGGTATCAGCCCAACGGTCTTGGGTTCAATCCGCAGGAAACATCGAACCGTTTCACTGGGGACTGGACCCTGCGTTTCCTGCTGTTGTCGCTTGCTGTAACCCCGTTTTCCAAACTGATTGGGTCATCCAAGCCACTTTTGTTCAGACGAATGATCGGCCTGTTTGCTTTCTTTTATGTCTCCCTGCATATCGCCAGTTATGTGTGGCTGGATATGTTGTTTGACTGGGTTGAACTGTGGGCCGATGTGTTGAAACGCATCTATATCACTGTTGGCTTCACAGCATTTCTGTTGTTGGTGCCACTGGCTGTTACCAGTACCGGTGGCTGGGTAAAACGCTTGGGAGCCAAGCGCTGGCAACGCCTGCATAAACTAGTTTACGCGATCGGCATATTGGGTGTTATTCATTTCATTATGATGCGCAAAGGTTTTCAGATCGAACCCTTGATTTACGCCGGCATCCTTGCCGCGTTGCTGGCGTTTCGAGTTCAAAAACACTTGCAGAAAAAAAGGCGGGTTTCTACCTAGTTGCTGCTTGGTCGCTTTAGCACCATCACGTTTGTAACCAGCTGCATCACCATCTCATCTTTCTGATTAAAGACGCTGTATTTGGATTTCACCAACCCCAGATTTGACCTTGATTGGCTCTCGCGTTTTTCTATTAGTTCGCCACGCACTGACAAGGTGTCACCAGGAAATACCGGTTGTTTCCATTTAATGCCGTCCACGCCCGGCGAACCCATGCCCGCGAAACCCTGCGTTGACATATAGTCTACCAATATTCGCATCGTCATTGCACAGGTGTGCCAGCCGCTGGCACACAGGCCGCCGAACACTGAGTGTTTTGCCATTTCTTCGTCTATATGGAATGGTTGAGGGTCATATTTTGAGGCAAACTCGATCACTTCTTCTTTGGTAACTTGATAAGCGCCAAAGGTTTCTTCCTTGCCAATTTCCAAGTCTTCGTAAAAAACTTTAAACATGCTTTGCCTCGCGAGTTTTGGTTGACCGTAACTGGTCTATTGAAAAATGGACCGTGACGCCGGAGGGTCAAGATATTGCCGCGATCGCGCTATGAATAGACCCTATTTAGAATTGTTGGTGCTTGTCGCCGTCTGCGTCTTGTGGGTAAGCTAATCCAGCACAACACACAGAAGGGTTTGGTATGTTCCGGCGGCTACGCAACTGTAATAATGTTGAAGATATGCGGCTGCTGGCAAAACAGCGCCTGCCGGGCCCAATATTCCATTATATTGACGGCGCCGCTGACGACGAGATTACATACCAGCGCAACAGCTCGGCCTTTGATGACTGTGATCTTGTACCAAATGTGCTGGCCGGTGTGGAAGACATCGACATGTCTGTCACGGTTATGGGCAAAAAGCTGGATATGCCGGTTTTCTGCTCGCCGACCGCATTGCAGCGGCTGTTTCACCATGACGGCGAGCGCGCGGTGGCAAACGCCGCCGAAAAATTCGGTACCATGTTTGGGGTATCGTCGCTGAGCACGGTTAGCCTGGCGGAAATTGGCGCGTTGACGGACTCGCCCAAACTGTTTCAGTTTTATTTTCACAAAGACCGGGGCTTGAACAGTGCCATGGTTGACCGCGCCAAGGCGGCGGGCTTTGACGCGCTGGCACTGACTGTCGACACTATCACCGGCGGTAACCGCGAGCGGGATCTGCACACCGGTTTCACATCACCGCCCCGTCTGACACTGAAGAGTTTGATGAGTTTCGCCGCGCACCCCGGCTGGGCTTTCAACTATTTTCTACGTGATGCCTTTGAGCTTGCTGAATTGAAAGATCATGTACCCGAAGGGTCCAATGTGGCGGTATCGGTCGGTGATTATTTTTCGTCCATGTTGGACCAAACAATGAACTGGGCCGATGCGGAGGACCTTCGGACCAAGTGGGGCGGTCCTTTTTGCCTGAAGGGGGTCATGAGCGTAACTGACGCCAAACGGGCCGCTGATATTGGCGCAACCGCGATCATGGTCTCCAACCATGGTGGGCGGCAATTGGATGGGTCCCGGTCGCCATTTGATCAGGTAGCCGAAATTGCCGATGCTGTCGGCGGGCAAATCGAAATTATCCTTGATGGCGGTATTCGCCGTGGCACCCATGTGTTGAAGGCGCTGGCGGCAGGCGCCACTGCATGTTCCGGCGGGCGCTTGTATTTGTATGCGCTGGCGGCGGCGGGTCAGCCCGGTGTAGAGCGCGCTCTATCCAATATGCGTGCAGAGATTGAACGTGATATGCGGTTACTGGGTGTTAGCAATATTGCACAGCTTAACCGCGATATGCTTCGGTACCGTTAGGCACTCAGATTACATCGTTGGCAATCACGTCATCGAATTTTCCTTGATCTGGCCTCATTTTGGGTAAAGCATGCTGCCATTGAAAAAAAGATTGGCCGCTGAAGGCCCAAATCGACAAGACGAAAAAGACCGACAAGGATAGATATGCAGTTCAATTTAATTTCGACAGCCTTGATATTGGGAACCAGCATGGTAGCCGCTCCCGCTGCGCTTGCTGCTGAACAGCTTGATGCGGAATACAAGTTTTACTGGAAAGGCCTATTGGTTTCGTCCGCTGAAACTCACCTGACAAAGACCGATGAAACTTATGATTTTGCACTGGATTTTCGCATGCGCGGGGTTGCCAAACTGTTTGCCAATGGCCGCAGTGCAGCACGGGTTTCAGGCCGCTTGGACGGCGAAGATGCTATGCCACTGCAGTATGAAACTGACGGTCGCTGGGACGGTGACGACTACGCCCAGACAATGACCTTCGGTGCGGATGGTTCGCTGATCGACCAAAAGCTGGATTGGCCAGAAAAATGGATTAGGGATAATAAACGTGAGCCTGTGCCAGAGGACATGCGGCGCGGGCCAGACCCCGCATCACTGGTTGTTAAGTTGGTGAGCACCCCGCTCGAACAAGCAACAAGCGGAACCCCGTTTAAGGTACGGTCCTTTGACGGGGATTCGGTTTTTGAATATGGCATTACCTGTCAGCCCGAACCCGTTGTCCTGGAAAAATCCAGCCATTCACCCTATAGCGGCGAGGCCTATGAGTGTGGTTTTGGCGGCGAATTACTGGCGGGCAAGCGAATCCTGACAGAAAAACAAAAGAAAAAAGCCGAGAAGCGCCGCCGAAAGGCAGAAAAAAAGCGTCTTAGGGCAGAAAAAAGAGGCAAAGAGGTCGAAGAAGACGAAGATATCCCACCAAAACTGTGGGTTCAATCGTTTGAAGGCGGCGCCTATCTTTTACCGGTTCGTGCTGAACTATCCACCGGAATGGGCAAAGTTCGCATGTATCTTTCGGCGCTGAATGTGACCGAACCGATGATCGCTGACACCGCGGCGGGACGGGCTGCGGATGCGGTAAAGGCAGCATCATCTCGCTGATTATTGCTCGCCGTCGATCAGTGGAAGCAGTGACAGCTTTTCTCAATGTTTGTTGCGGGTAAAAATACTCGCCCAGCGTTCATTTGACATTTTGTTTCGCTATGCCAAACTCGCAATAGCTAAAACACCAGAGTCGGACTCAGACGATGGCTAACAGGCATGCTGGATGCGTATCGGTTATGAACCGTCTATGTTGGGTTAGGTTTTGGCTGTCACAGTTTTAACGGCGGTTCGCCGCTATATATATGGGGAAACAAAATGAAAAAAATCGCTAAATCAGCGATGCAAGCCTTGCTGGCGACGGGGGTCGCTGCGGCTGGCCTATCGGCGGCGTTTGCTGCAGATATCAAGGTTATTCATGCAGGCGAATTGCTTGCGGTACCGGGTCAGGCGCCCAAAGCGGAACAGACAGTTGTGGTTACCGATGGGCGGATAACCCAAGTGTTGGATGGTTATCGCACTGCCGGTGAATTCGGTGAAGACGCAACGACAATTGATTTGAAAAATCAGTTCGTGATGCCAGGTATGATGGACATGCATGTTCATATCCAGATGGAATTGGGTCCCAACAGCGATAGCCAAACTCTGCGGATGTCGGACGCCGACGTGGCGATGCAAAGCGTACACTACGCCCGTAAAACGCTAATGGCTGGCTTTACCACGGTTCGTGACCTGGGCGCGCGGCCTGAGCAGATTTATGCTCTGCGCGACGGAGTTGCCAAAGGTTGGATCGTAGGACCGCGGCTTGTGGCATCCGGCGGTGTTTCGGTTACAGGTGGGCACGGCGATGTGGATGGTATGCGGCCAGACCTGCTGGAGAAGTATACCTCGAAAACCGTCTGTGATGGTGCTGCCGATTGTCGGCGCGCAACCCGCCGGGCTGTGAAGTTCGGCGCAGATGTGATCAAAATTACAGCTACCGGTGGTGTGCTTAGTGACACCAACACCGGTACCGGCCAGCAGATGACAAATGACGAGCTCAAAGAAGTGATGGACACAGCCCACGGCCTGGGGCGCAAGGTTGCTGCCCACGCCCACGCCGCAGAGGGCATCAATGCCGCGCTAAGGGCTGGGGTTGATAGTATTGAGCATGGCTCTTACGCCGACGCAGAGACCATTCGTCTGTTCAAGGAAACCGGTGCTTATTTGGTGCCAACGCTGCTAGCGGGCGACACGGTTGTTAAAATGGCCAGCAACAGTGACTTCATGAGCCCCGCAATTAAAGCCAAAGCACTGTGAGTTGGCGGCGATATGATGTCTCATTTTGCTGTGGCTTATAAAGAGGGTGTGAATATCGCTTACGGTACCGACTCTGGCGTGTCTAAGCATGGCACCAACGCCGACGAGGCGGTGCTTATGAAGCAGGCCGGGATGACGGAGGCTGACATTATAAAATCGGCTACCGTGAATGCCGCTGATTTGATCGATATGAGCGACAGTCTGGGTACGCTTGAAGTTGGCAAATTCGCTGACATTATCGCCATGGACAAAAGCCCACTTGAAGACATCGCTGCGCTAACTGACGTGGCTTTCGTGATGAAAGGCGGAAAAGTCTATAAAGACTAGCTGAAAATATTTCAGGCACTGATGAGGCAGTGCCTGAATTAAAATACAGGCAAGGCCAATGGCGGACAAAAAAATACAAGACTATCGGGCGCTCTACGGCGCGCTCTCGCTCTTGCTTGTCGGCTTCGTCTTATCGTTTCAGTGTATTTTCTATTTGCGCGATGACGAATTCAGCAAAGAAATTATCCGGGCGCGCTGGCTCTGGGAAATTGTGCTTAATATTCAAATTTTAAGTCTCGCGTTTATGTGGTTCAGCCATCACAACCGAATATTGTTTTCGCAGGGTCGTTGGCGTGTGCGTGCCATATTGAATTTTACCGCTGGTTTTGTGGCGGCCGGAACTCCGGCTGCGATCATGTTGGTTGCTGCCATGCTAGACTGGTACCGATATCCGCCAGACCCTGGATTGCCTAAGCAATTGATTATAAAAGGAATTTACGCCTGGTTAGCGATAATTTTTTCATCTGAAGTGATAGGCAATTTTTTACGGCCACGCCGCCGAGGCAAACAGAATCAAAGCAAGACTAGAGTTGTTTTCACTGCAAAATACGACTTTTTTCGCCGCCGCTGGCCTGCCGTTCTAGCCGCCATATTTTTGGCAGGAAATGAGTTAGTCATCAACGATACTGGGATTATTTTGGCGACGTTTTTATGTTTTCTACAAGGTGCTGTCACTTATTACCGTAAAGCACTGAAGCCGCCTTACTATGAAACCGAGGCCTATGATGCCGGATGACCCCACGCACATGCAGTTGGACAGCGAAAAACCGCTGCCGGAAAAGCGTGTATTTACCGTGGTTGATCATCGCGCCCTGTTGGGGGCGATCGCCTTGGTTATAACCGGTCTGATTTTGGCGGATATGCTGTTGCATTATTTGGAAGCACTTAACGGCGAAAGCGCCCTGACGGGGTCTCGGCTGTGGTGGGAAATTGTTCTCAATCTGCAAATCCTCAGTGCAGCGATGGTTTGGTTCTGCTACAGCGACCGAATTGACGGCAGCGAGGGCCGCATTCGCCGGTTGCAAATAGTGAGGCGATGGTTCGCCGTAATCACTGTTTTATTGCCCAGCATGTTGGGTGCGGTTGGCATTCAACAGAACTGGTTTGTTGACCATCCTCCGGCCAGTTTTGTCTGGGCATTTGCCTGCGCGGTACTGCTTTTTTGGTTAAGCGGCGTTTTGGTGCATGCAATGGTCCAGCGACGGCGTAGAAATAAACCGAAACCAGCTTCATTTACCTACAGGATATCGTTTTTCCTGCCCGCTATTACGTTAGTCGCAGTCATCCTGCTGGATGCGCCCGCCGGTGGCCAGACCTGGCTGTTGGCCATTCCTGTGTTAACCTACCTACAAGGGGCAATGCCTTTTATCACCAAAGCATTTGGGTTGAGGTGATATGCAGATCATTTATGAAACCGCTGATTACACCGAGGCGTTGATTAAAAAGGGCATGCTCGAACAAGCGGGCTTTCATGTGCATATGGACAATGAAAACGCCGTTAGCACTATGCCGTATCTTGGTCTGGCAGTGGGGCAGAGACTTTGGGTCCCGGACTCTGAAGCGCCACAAGCAAAAGCTCTGGTTTCGGATCAAACGTTGGACGGTGATTTGCCTTCAAACGATGAAGCCATTGATGAATGCCCAAATTGTGGTGGTTGGCAGGTTGTTCGGTATCGATCGTTGCTGTGGTTGCCGCTATTTTTAGTTATGGATGTTCTTATGGCGCCAGTTGGCGGGCGACACCGCCGGTGCCTGGATTGCGGTTGCAAGTATAAAAACGAACAGGCCAAAAGCGGTTGGCTGCTGCGGTTGCTTGCTTTTTTCGGCATCGGTTACGTGCTCATTTTAATAGCAGTCTGGCTAAGCAACTAGTCGCTTTGGATTGAATAGGATTGAAGATTGCCACGAAAATGTTGCTGCAGCGTATTCTGGTTCTTTACCCTTTCGAAATAAGTTAAATTGTACGCTCAACTCAGGTGTTCGGGAGAGTACGTGTCTTGAGAGATAGCGGCCATACAAAATCGCGACGATTGCAGCTGTATGACGGGCGGGCCTTGATGACAGCTGTCGCCCTCCTGGTAACTGCTGTTATCGTCGCGCAAATGGTAGCGCAGTATGTCACCACCACAGCAGTAGATCAGGCTCTTAACCGCTCGCGGCTTTGGTGGGAAATTGTTCTAAATTTGCAATTGCTCAGTGTTGGCATGATTTGGTTTAGCTACAGCGACAGAATAAGTGTTGCCACTGGCCCGGTGCGGCACCTGCATATTATCACTTGCGGTTTTGTATCGTTGACGGCCATTATGCCAACTCTTTTGGGCGCGATTTCCGCCAGCAATAACTGGTTCGAAATTCGCCCTGGCCCAGATGTTTTTGTCGGTTTCTTTGTGTTTGGCGTAACGACATGGCTGGTCGGCTTACTGCTGCAAAGCATATTGTATTGGTTGAGGAAAAAATCCATGAAACGTCCGGGTCAGCGGCGCGGCATCTTGTTTTTTTTGCCGTCGATTGCGCTGGGCATCATCGCGTTGGTGGATGGGCCGGGCGGCGGTACGCTGTGGTTTATTTTGACGCCTATTATGCTTTATCTACAGGGGGCAATGCCTTATCTGATGAAAGCTTTTCGCCCGCCGCCTGTTGATGCATAATTTGGTAATCTTTGTCTGCTAAAATAATCGCTTAACGCCTAAGTTTGGCACTAGCACAACAATGAATAACCCTTTGGTTGAAGTAGTTTATGAGCAAAACTTACTCAGGCGAGAATGAAGCTGATCGCAAGCCGTTCAACTCCCGTGCCTTAATGGCTATTCTGTCGCGGCTCATATCTGGCACAATCCTGTCGCTGATGTTTTTCCAGTATTTTTCGTCGCAGGGTGGTGGTCCTGCGTTTGTGACGTCGCGGTTGTGGTGGGAAATTGCACTGAACATGCAATTGTTGAGTGCTGGCATGATGTGGTTCAGTTACGCTGACCGGATTAGTCAGATACCTGGGCCATTGCGCAGACTGCAGCTGACCAAGTGCTGGCTCGCTATTCTAGCAGTATCGACACCGTTTGTGGTCGGGCTTGTCGCTGTGTTGAATGATTGGTTCATTGCAAAACCGCCTCCGATAGTTTTTGCCATCATTATTGGTCTGGCTGTGGTGCATATGGCGATCAGCCTGTTGGTGTACCGTATGATCGAGCGGTACCGTCAAAAGCGTAAGGAAATATACACTGTCTCGCAGCAGTTTGCTTTTTTGCACCGTCGCTATTATTTACAGTATTGGCCACTGCTTGTGTGCTTAGCGGCGACACAATATGGTTTTCTTTTGCGCCGTTATTCTTGTTTGCGCAGGGATCAATGCCCTACGTTATGGAAATTGCCGGGGCCACTAAACCTGAGATAAATTCAGCAACATAGCGTTTTTTTTATCCGCGGTTTTACCGCTGGTGTCGTAAGTTTCTCTTAAGCATTCGCTTCTATGATGTGCATTAATTGGGGGTCGTGCAAGCAAAGTCACATGATGACGCATTTCGACCGGATACAAAAAATTACACAAACATCCATTGTTGAATGGCGTGCCATACTTGCGGCGCAGGCCCTGTTAATTACTGGCTGTATATTGTCCTTGATGCTGCAACAATTTTTATATGTTGCTGAAGGAGAGGGTGCTTTTACGCGGTCCCGCATTTGGTGGGAACTTATTCTTAATATGCAATTGCTCAGCATGGGAATGATGTGGTTTTACTATAGTGACCGAATTTCAGATGCCACCGGACGGCGGCGAACATTTTATATCGTTCGCTGCTTTTTCGCGGTCATTACTGTTTCTGTTCCATCGCTGCTGGGTGCCATCGCGGCTTTTAACAATTGGTTTCAGATCAAGCCCGAGCCTCATGTGTTATATAATTTCGGCTTGTTCGCAATTGCATACTGGTTCGGTGGGTTGTTTCTCCATGGCCAAATTTCGCTTGGCCAAGCAGGCCGTCAACGTTTGAAAGGTAAACGTGCCCGTCGTAAAGGGCCAAAAGTATGGTTTTTTGTTCCGCTTCAAATATTGCTACTGGTCATTGTATTGGACGCAGCGACCGGGGGTACTGATTGGGTGATGTATGTACCACTTCTTTTATCTTTACAGGCAGCGGTACCCTACCTAATGAAATCGGTGCGCTTTAAACCAGACTAGGTAGCGAAGCGGAAATGCAGCACGTCGCCGTCTTTAACTATATATTCTTTGCCTTCTAGCCGCATTTTACCCGCGTCCTTGGCACCTTGTTCGCCGCCACCCGCGACATAATCGTCGTAGGCTGTTGTTTCGGCGCGGATGAAACCTTTTTCAAAGTCGGTGTGGATCACCCCGGCTGCGGCTGGCGCTTTGGTGCCGGTTGTGATGGTCCATGCACGCGCTTCCTTGGGGCCAACGGTGAAGTATGTGACCAGATGCAGTAGGTCGTAACCTGCGCGAATAACCCGAGCCAGACCGGTTTGCCCCAGGCCCAGGGTTTCCAGAAACTCGACTTTTTCTTCTTCGTCGTCCAGCTGGGCAATTTCGGCTTCAACCGCGGCCGAAATCACCACACAGCCTGCACCCAATTTTGCGGCCATCTTCTCAACCGCGGCTGAAAATTCGTTGCCGGTGGCGGCGCTGTCTTCGTCCACGTTGCAAATGTAAAGAATAGGCTTTGATGTCAGCAGTTGCAGCTCCTTAAGCGCTCGCTCTTCGTCTTCGCTATCAACCTCCACTTTGCGGGCGGGCAAGCCGTCTTTGAGCAGGGGTAGCACTTTATCGATCATTTTCATGGTCAGTATGGCTTCCTTGTCGCCGCCGCGAACCTTTCGGCCAAGGCCGTGAATGCGGCCCTCAAGGCTATCCTGATCAGCGAAAACCAGTTCAAGTTCGATAGTTTCGGCATCAGAAACCGGATCTACCCGGCCGTCAACATGGGTGATGTCGTCGTCTTCGAAACAGCGCAGTACATGGCAAATGGCATCGGTTTCGCGGATATTGGCAAGGAACTGGTTGCCTAACCCTTCGCCTTTTGAGGCCCCGCGCACGAGGCCGGCGATATCAACAAACGAAAGTTGAGTGGGCAATATTGCCTTCGAGCTGGCAAGGCCCGCAAGTTTGAACAGACGGTCGTCCGGCACCGGTACGTTGCCTACATTGGGTTCGATGGTGCAGAAAGGGTAATTTTCCGCGGCTGCACTTGCAGTGTTGGTCAGCGCGTTAAAAAGCGTTGATTTACCCACATTCGGCAGTCCGACGATGCCACATTTGAAACCCATTATTTCTCACCCTTTAATTTGTCTGCCAGCGCTTGAAGCGCTTCTGCCATTACGCCGCCGCCTGTATCGCTTTTATCCTGCGGCATACTACTGCCTTTGATCTTGACGGTTGGCACAATGTCTTTCTCGTTCGGTTTAGCACTTTTTGTACTTGTGCCGTTCGGGCGCGGCGGGTTGATACGGCCCGCTACGTTGGTTAGAAACCTTGCCCTGTCATCGTTTGCCACCCAGTCGGCTTCTGCTGCAACGGCTTCGAGCATCTTGTCTCGTAGGCCCAATTCGGCTTTGGCAAAGTCGCCCAGTACGTGGCTGTGCACCCGTGCCTTGTCGCCCGGATGGCCAATGCCCAGTCGCACTCGCTCAAAGTCGGGTCCAATGTGTGCCGCGATGGATTTGATGCCGTTGTGGCCTGCACTGCCGCCGCCCAACTTGGCTTTCACCTTGCCGAAAGCCACATCCAGCTCGTCGTAGAAAACCACCACGTCCGCTGGACCCAGTTTGAAAAATCGCATAGCTTCACCGACTGAACGCCCGCTTTCGTTCATGAATGTCTGTGGTTTCAGGATAAGAATTTTCTCTGATCCCATCCGGCCTTCGAATGTCAGTGCTTGCCAGCGTTTTTGGCCCGGCAAAAAATTATGGCGGCGGACAATTTCGTCCACCGCCATAAATCCGATATTGTGCCGGTTGTTTTCATATTTGCTGCCTGGATTGCCAAGACCAACAAAAAGTCGCATGAAAAACCCCTTTTTTGGGTCAACCTTACCGGCATCAGCTAATAGAGGACTGGCAGGAAGCAGTTCGCGCCCCACCAGAGACTATCGTCGTTATTCCTCAGTGCCGCCTTCGGCCTCTTCGCCCTCAGCAACTTCGCCGTCTTCGCCTTCTTCGCCTTCGCCGTCTTCGTCGTCGGTACCAGAAGATTTCAGTATGCTAGGTGCAACGATTGCAAGGATGGTAAAGTCACGATCGGATCGTAGGAACCACGCCTTCAGGAAGGGCGATTTCCGAAATCTTGACGGCGTCACCGATATCAATGTTGGTCACATCCACAACGATTGATTCAGGGATAGCGTCGCCAGGAACGTTCAGCTCGATGTCGTGGCGGGTGTGGTTGATCACGCCGCCGCGCTTGAGGCCAATAGACTCTTCTTCACCGATAACATGAATAGGTACAGCCATGGTAACAGTTGACCCTTTGCCAAGGCGCAGGAAGTCGATGTGCATAGGTACGTCTGATACCGGATGAAGTTGCAGATCACGTGGCAGAACTGTTGTTGTCTTGCCGCCCACTGAAATTTCGTAGGTCTGAGACATGAAGCCGCCGCGGTTCAATAACCGGACAACAGCGTTCATCTTGATCTGAACTGATTCAGGGTCTTTTTTGTCGCCGTATATTACAGCGGGTACGAAGCCAGCGCGACGTGTTGCACGGCTGGCTCCCTTGCCAAGCCGCTCACGTACGTCTGCTTCGATGGTGATGACGTCAGCCATTCACTTTCTCCAAACTTGAACCGGTCAAATGGACCATCCATTTGCCGACCGTCACTTCCTCCAGGGATGCAAGGACGGATTGCCCGAACGGGCGGTCCCGGACGAGTCGGCGCGGTTTAGCCTGTATCCCGCTCAAATGCAAGTGGTTTAGGGCGGTAAGTTCCGCACGCGGTCACTTATTTGCGCGAGGCGCCCTAAGCGTGATATGACTAGCAAAACCGCCTTTGCCACCGAAATTTGCCATTTTGCCGCAAGGCTTGTGAAAATCGCCCATATTCTGTTAATTTCACACTTATAATGTAACCGGCGGGCGATCAAATTTACTGCGTCCGGTTACCGTGTTTTTGTAGAGTTTTTAGTCTTGAAAAAGGTATCGTTCATCACATTTTTCTTTGGTTTATGGCTGGCGACTTCATCGGCGGCTTTCGGCGAGACCGGTGGTCGTATGAGTGTTGCGCAGTCGCCTGTGGTTGTGAAAGTTGGCGGCTATCCTTTTGAACCCTTTGTTGAAGACGGGCTAGGCGTGACGCCAGCTTTTTTGACCATGTTGAACGGTCGGCAGTCGAAAGTACGTTTTCAATTCATGACCATTCCGGCGCAGCGACGCTATGAGCTGATGGCGCGCGGCGTTATCGACGCGGTATTTTTCGAGATGCCGGTATGGGGGTGGCAGGAATTTGCTGATCAGATTGATGTAAGTAAACCGATCCTTTACGGCCGGGAAATGTTTGTCGCTATGGCCAGAAACCCTGCAGGGGAGAATTTGTTCACACTTTCCCCGGCAAGCAAAGTTGCCCTTACGCTGGGCTATCACTATGCCTTTACCGACTTTCGTTCTGATCAGGCTTACATTCGCACCAAGGTGGATGCGGTTTTCGCCGAAAAACTAAGTGAAACGCTGCGCTATCTGCAAAGTGGTGCTGTGGACGTGGGCGTAATGTCAAACATCTTTCTGTTTCATGAGTTTCAGCGCCGACCCGAACTTCGTGACAAATTGCTGCTCAGTAAAAAAACAGATCACGAATATGCCTTGCCGCTGATTGTGCGCAAGGGAGGTGCTATTTCAGCCAATGATCTGGACGCGATTATCGAACGAGCTACTGCAGATGGCAGTCTGCCAGCTTTCTTCGCTGGTTTTGGGTTGGGGGACATGGTGATCTCGCCGCAATAGTTGTTTGCAGGGTAGCTAAACCGCGAGGTTAATCTTCTCGACAAAGCGTGCACGGGACTATCGTTCATGTTTGGTTCAGATAGGATCGCCTATCAGATTAGATGTGATGCTGTTATGGTTACCGTAATCTTGGAGGAGGCCCTCATGAGACTTTCTAAATTGTTTATTTTGACAACTCTGGTGTTTGGCTTTGGTACGGCGCAGGCCGCCGTTGCTGCAGACGTAGAAGTGAAGTTTTCGCCGCTCATTCAGGAAAACTTGGAACGGCTGAATGTTATTGAGAAAAAGCGGGAAGCTTTCTTCAGAAAATACCGTGAGGAAGGTGCTAATCGCATTCCAAACAGTATTGTTAACGTCACCCGGTTTTCAGCAACCGAGTTTGGCACCGAACGTTTGATCCCTGAGGTGGAAGACTTTTCAGTTGCAGCACTTGTGGAAGCTATGGCCACATACAGCTTGGCTCAGGTAAAAAACCACAATGACACCCACCGGCTTGTGGTAGAAATTGATAAATTTTACGCCAGCAATTATTCGCTGGCCAAATTCAAGTCGTTCAACACGCGTATGAGCGGGCGGATTAGCCTGGTTGACGCCAGCGGCAAAACAGTCGCTAGCGAGAAGATATCCACCGCTATCGTTCCCCAGTTCACTGGTAACCGGTCATACACCGGGAGCGAATATGCGTTCCTCGGCCAGTCAATGAATGTACGTATGGCGCCAGTGCTCGCCACTTTCCTGCGTAAAGGTATCGAGAAGCTTTATCCCGCCGCTGATGTGCCTGGGCCAATTTTCCTGCGGGAGTAACGATCAGGCTTGGGCTGTTCTATATCTGGGGTGGCAAAAGAAATTTGCTGCCTCAAATTCTTCCGCACGGCGGCTATGAACACCTTCAGTTTCGCTATGCGTTTTCTCGGTCTAAAAGAGTAGTCGGCTAGCGATCTTTTCGTGTTCATCTTTCATTCAGAAATTTTTCGTTAACAATAAGGGTGTTCATGTCGCCGTAGATGAAAATGTTTGGGGAGGTCAGGATGCGATTTTTGTTATTGTGTGTCGGTGCTATGTTGACTGTGCAGGGCGGATCGGTATTCGCAACGGATAGTTTGGTAGAGATAAAATTCAGCCCACGCATCCAGAAAGATTTGAAAAAGCTAGATCGTTATGAGCATCGTAGAGAGATTGAGTACCGCGATAATCGACAGGATCGTGACTATCGTTCCCCGGCGCGTTGGTAAGCATATGCGACTGCTAATGAACGGCTAATCCCTGATCCATCCGACTTTAATGTTCGCACGTTGGCAGAACGCATGGCGCAATATAATCTTGAGTTTATCGGTGAAGCTGACACTGGTGTAAAGTTGGTTCTGGAGGTCGATGACTTCTATGGCCAGCGCTTTAATGTCAACGCGTTCAGGGGGCCACATGCCAATATGAAGGGGCATGTCCGACTTTTTGATGCTGGCGGCAGCGAAATTTTCACCAAACGAATTCAGGTTAACTCAACTGCGACCAAAATTGTCTCCAGCAAATATTATGGTGCTGGACACCCTTATCCACGAAATTGGTATCAGGAACGTTTTGGTGCTTTGTATGCTATTTTTCTTGATAAAGCGATGACGGCAGCTTTCCCGGAGAAAGATGTGCCAGACGCTATTTCATTTCGCGTTAAATATTAGACAACAATCGTTCACTCTATGAAAAGCCCGCATGGTCAGCGGGCTTTTCTATCCGGTGAGTTGACGTTCTACTCTCCCGAAGGCGGTGTGATTGCTGGAACCTCGGACAATCTAATGTGCAGGGGTTTAAGCTCTTGCGCTGTATACTCCCGGATAATATCGCGGGCGTCTGCGGACGCTTGCTCGGTTGTCGTGTCACCGTCAACCAATCCAGAAGCGATGCCGAGAATTTGCATGTAAATTTCCTCTGGTTCGCCCTGAACGGTCAGACCAAAACCGGGCGTTTTGGTTTCAAGACGTGTCCATTCCGCGCGAACATTGCGCCAAAAGTCGCTGGTTTTTTCCCAATATTCCATCGCAGTAGTGGCATCGATACTGTCGGAATGCACGTAGGTGTTTACGCCTACTTCGCGTACCAGAGCCTGCGCCGCTACACCGCCCAAAATCAACTTGGTGTTGTCCTGCTCATGTACCCAGCCATCCGGCGTTATCGCGTGTCGGTTCACCGCTTCAATCGCATGATAATCAGTTCGTTTGGTCGCGTCCCGGCGGGGCAGGGGGCGCCAGCTAGGCTGAGATGCCCATTCGGCAAATCCGCTGTCATAGCGCCATGCGCCAAGCCCGGCATAGCGCGGACCATCATCAACCTGGTAAACCAATTGCGCCCATTTTCCTTGGGTTTCTTCCGGCGCTAGATTGATATTTTCCCAACCGTTGCCGCCAACAAACCGCGTAATCGCTGCCGGTTGAAACGCCCAGTCTTGTCGCCAATGTTTGATCGGAATTTTCTTTTCGTCGCCGACCAGCAATATATGTTGCAGGCTAATGAAATCGCCGCGGTCTTCGATCACCCGCACAATTTCCTGAGCGTGAGTGACGTAGGCTTCTTTGGGCCGGTAATCTTTTTGCAGAGCAACAGTTTCCCTGAAGTCAAACGTAACGGCGTAGTCTCCGACCATCGCCAGAATTGCCTGCCGGTCACGTTCTATTTCAGCCGATGGTTGCGCAATCCGGGCCTCCACGCCGGAGGTTTGTACGGATTGGGGCGAGCAAGCCCCCAAGCATAAAACGGCGGCAAAAATTGCCAACGGTTGTAATTTTCTGATCATTTTTTGTCTCCCAAATATCTTTTAATTAATAATAAGACTCACTTGCATTCGCAAAAACATACTGCTAAATCCTTCACTAATGCAACTAAGAATGATTCGCAATATTAATTAGGGTATATTTATTATGTTTTCTGAACGACATGTGCACACGCTTAAATCCGGAGGGTCTTTGGCGGTCATCGCCATTGCCTTGGCCGGAAACACTTTGGCCGCCCACGGCGCTGATGAAGCCGTGGATTTCGCTATAACGGAGATCGAGGAAATCAGCATTACCGCAACGCGCGGTCCATCGGATGTATTTTCGTTCCCCGGCAGCGTCAGCGTTGTGTCTCGTGATGAAATCGAAGGTCGTATCTCCGCAAGCGTAGCGGAAATCTTCGCTTCAACACCTGGCGTTCAATTCACCGGTGGCCCGCGGCGGACAGGGGACATTCCGGCCTTGCGAGGCATTTCAGGTGAGGGGGTTTTGGTGTTGTTCGACGGCGTACGTCAGAACTTCCTTTCCGGACACGACGGCAGGTTTTTCATTGAACCAGACCTGTTGCGTACTGCTGAAGTTGTGCGCGGGCCGGGCTCAGCTCTTTATGGGTCCAGTGCACTGGGTGGCGTAATCGCGTTTGAAACGGTTGCTGCAAATGATCTGCTTGAAGAAGATGCCCAATTTGGTTTTCGTGTCAAAACCGGATTTCAAGGGTTGAATGACGAATGGATGACGGGCGGTACGCTATTTGGCACGACCGCCGACGGTAAAACAGGTGGGCTTGCCAATTTCACATGGCGGAAGTCTGACGACATTAACCTGGCGAGGGGTGAAGACCTGCAGGGCGATGATGAAATCGCCTCTGGCCTGGTGAAAATTAATTCCCAAATTACAGATGACCTGAAAATTGACGCCTCGTGGCTGCGTTTCAGTAACGACGCGCTGGAGCCCAATAATGGGCAGGGTATTTCAATGGGTGATCTCGTACGCAAGGACATTGAAAGTGAAACCTTGCGGGCTCGTATCAACTATAACCCCGGTAGTGACCTTGTTGATTTGGGCGTGATTGGGTACGTCAATAATTCCCGAGTTGACGAGGCGGAGCTGGATACACCCCGAGAAATCACACGCAAGGTCAAAACATACGGTTTTGTTCTGGATAATCGGTCGAAATTTACCCTCGGCGGCGAAAGTTCGGTTGTCTTCACTTACGGCGGTGAATACTACAAAGACGAACAAGTTGGTCTCGACAATACCACCGCCGATGGCGCTCGGGGCGGCGTTCCGGATGCGACTGCCGAGACATTTGGTGCTTTCATTCAGGCCGACATTGGCCTTGAAACGGCCGCTGGTACTTTCAGAATTATCCCTGCCCTGAGATACGACAACTTCAAGAACACATCCGACCAAAATTCAGACTTGAATACAGATGATGGCGCCACATCGCCGAAGATTGGTGTGTCCTACGCTCCAACGGATTGGTTGTTGCTGTATGGGAACTATTCGGAGGCATTCCGTGCGCCGTCATTCAACGAAATTTTTGCCGACAATATTCATTTCACAATTCCGCTTGGCCCAACCGTGCAGGCCCCCAACTTCTTTGTTCCAAATCTGGATTTGCAGGCTGAGCGCGCGAAAGCATATGAGTTTGGCGCGGGCCTGACATTTGAAAACCTCGCTTATGACGGCGACAGGTTGGTTGTTAAGGGGAGCTATTTTGAAAATGATGTAACCAACTTGATTGACCTTGAGGTGAATGTAGAGTTTTCACCAGCCTGTTTTGGTGCGCCGTTTGGTGTTTGCACATCGGGCACAAGCCGTAATGTCAACACCGCTCGTGCACAGCTAGATGGCTTCGAGATTGAAGGTCAATATAGCAGCGACTATCTTTTCATGTCCGCCGCCTATTCAACGATTGATGGCCGCGATGAAGGCACTGGTGAATTTGTCGGCGTATTGGTTCCCAACCGACTGCAACTGGTAACCGAGATAAAAATGTTCGAGAAAGATGTCCGCTTTGGCATGCGCGCAGAATTTGCTGGTGCGTTTGACAAGGTCAATGATCCAGCGGAAGCGCGCCCAAACTATGAAACAATTGATACTTATCTGGTGTGGCAACCGAGTGAAGGTGTTCTCGACGGTTGGCGGTTTGACGTCGGTTTGAACAATATATTCAACACCAATGCAGTACGAACTTTCGCCGGTGTGCCGGGGTCAAATCGCAATTTCAGGACCACAGTTTCTTGGACATCCAGTTTTTGATCAAGCACGAAACGGGAGATTTCCAATGAGGTTAAAAAACACTTTGGACAGCTACGGTTGGGGCGCAAAAACTCTGCATTGGGTGATGGCATTCTTGCTTATTTCGATGGTTGCTTTCGGTCTGTTTATGAGTGATCTGCCACGCGGTGAGGAAAAATCAGCGCTTATTCGGCTGCATGCATCAACGGGCATGTTGGCCATGATGCTTCTGCTCGTTCGCTTTGGCTGGAAGCTGGGCAACATGTCACCAGCGGCGCTGAGTAATGTTTGGTGGCAAGTGAATCTTGCCACTCTTGTTCATTGGTTCTTCTACGGCGTCATCGCTTTTCAGGTTGTGTCTGGGTCCATGTCTTTGTTGACAGTAGGTTGGGATCTGCCGTTTTACGGACTTTTCAGCATACCGACTCCGTACGCACGTGACATGGATTTGCACCATTTCTGGGAAGAGCTGCACGTAGCGGGGTGGTATGTCCTTGCTGCGCTGTTTGTGTTGCATGTTACAGCGGTTCTATATCACCAGATTATCGGAAAAAAGAAGGTGCTAAGGCGAATGCTTTAATTCGGTGTAGAGCTGCTCCCGCAAGCTTTTCAGCGCAGCGTGGCTGTCAAAGTCTTCGACCAGATCTTTGAATTTGGTCGAAGAAGCATTTGGCGCTTCGTCCGCGAATGCTTTCAGGCTGCCGGAGCATTTTATCACCCTGTAATATAAGTTAGGGTGTTCAAGGGCCATCACCGCCTCACATGCGTCGACAAACATGGGGTTGGCCTCAGCAACATTCAAAAGCCGGTAAAAACGCAACTTATTGAAAAATCGTTTATACTGGCGCGGATTGGAGCGGATCACGTCTTTGACTGCTTTAAATGCCTCCACATATTCATTTTCGTTGGCCTTCTTTCGTTTATCTATTTGGTCCTTGAGACCTGAAATCCGGTTAGCTTCCTGTTGTGCCAACTCGATGTTAACACCCTGTTTTTCCATGCGCTCGATGATTGTCGTTGTTGCCAAAACCGTCAATTCAACTGCAGGCCAAGGCATTATAATCTGGGTTATTTTTTTTACCGTCTGAAGCAATTCCGTTGCGCGTTCATTGTATTTGCCCGTTTTATCGCTATTGGATATCGCTTCGTCACGTTCTTGTGCCTTCGCTAGTGCTTTTATGTCCTCCAGGCTGCCGCGCCGGGTATCAGAGGTCATTGCATCCAGGAATTTTTGAGTTGCTGCTTCATCCGGTTCTGGCAAGGCGACAACAAATTGTACTATTTTCTCCAGAAACCGGCGCCCAAATGGCCTTTGATCTTTTAAGAGATCATTAGCATTGATTTTGTCCACAAGGCTTTTGTATGCAACATCAAGCGAGCTGGCGACCATCTCCCTGTGCATGTCAAGAATGAATAAACATTTGTGGCCTTCGCTGCCAAAGAAAGTGTTCAGGGCTTCAACTACGGCGGCGCATTCGTTGGGTGCGCAGCGATCAAGATCGTCAATGAACAGCGCCAAATGGCAATTTCGCTCTTCCAGCGCTGCCAATATGCGGCGAAAGTCGGTTTCTATCTCTGCGTCACTGCCCGCCAGCTTGAGGTAATCCGGTGCATGCAGATAATCATCCAGCTTCAGGCTGGGTTTGTGTTTCCACGCAAATAGCAGTGCATTCAATACAACTGTGAACGCACTGGTGGCTTCTTTTTCTGTTTTGAGGAAGGCGAGCCAACCTTCCGGCAGTAGAGTAGTATCCAGGTTGAACCACAGGCTCGCAATCAGACCGGCGCTAAAGATCAATACCAAGCCAAGCACTATCATGTTGGTGAGTAAAGACTTTGTAGCCGACTCCAATAGGCCGATCCGGTCCAATCGTTTCATTTGCAGCCGCAACAGGAAGTCGGGACCAAAGCGGGCAGTCATTGCTGCCAGAATGTCGCTGACAATTTTCGCCTTCAATTGGGTGCCTTTGCCGTGACGCCAGGCATTGATGAAAACGGTGGCGTAGCGGCGTTCGCCAGTGTCTGCCGGGATATTTGCCCGCAATGCGATTGATGATTTTATCAGTGTCCAAATTATGACAAGCGGCGTGATAAGAGTTGTCCAAATTTGTTTGAACCAACCAATTTGAGGCAGCACGGCATCATTTTTTGGGCGATTGGGGTCCAATTCGTTTCTCAGCATTTTCATCAGAGACGACTTGCCCTTGCCCCATGCGCCGTCAATGGCGATGGTCAGCGGCAGGGTCGTGTCAGTGTCTTTCACAAACGAGGCAATGCCCATGGCATAGGGATGGTAGCCAAGCAGGTCTTCATAGGTGGCGTGATCTGCCAAAAAATGCGTACGAGTATCGTCGGTTTTTTTTGGTTTTGAGATGCCGTCATCATTATCTGCAGGCACGTTTGAGCCAAGCTGTCCACCGTCCAGTCCAATTATTTGAAGCTGCTCGAAGCCAAAAGGTCTGTTTGTATCTCCGGATAGCAACGGTATTTCTTGGGAAAGGTTTTTGGCGCTGCCTGCTGTAACGCAGACATCATATTGAACCGAGTATGGCACATCATAAAGAGCACTCGCTACTTCCAATAAATGAGTGCTTAATGGAAATTGTTTTAGCGGTGTGAAGTCCATGCAATCTAAAATACGTATAGCTGGGCCAGTGAAAGAGAATCCTGACCCTAAAATTACATTTCTTAGCGCCTGAACAAAAAATTGCTCACTTGTGGCAGTCTTGATCAACAATAGGCCAATATCAGGTAGGGTTGCATAGGGCGCTTCGAACTTATTGGTTGCGGCAATTACATCCGCCGTTAGCCGCTCGTTATCCAGCATGGGATGGCGGGCAAATTCCGCAGCAACATTCTTTTGGCCGTATGGTAAAATTATCAAATCATAATTATCGGGGTCGAACTCGACCGAGCGGGTGAAGCGGAGAGTGAGTGACCGTTCGCTTGTGTCAACAGCTTCCTCTGGTCCGTCAACAGCTTCGCTTGCCTCAGTGCTGTCCGGTTCCCGCTCAATTACTTCTTCAACAGATTGTGTGTAATGCGGAGCAGACGCTGTTTGTGTGTCGCTTCGAACAGTCTTTTTTCGGGTGCCCGGTTTTCGCGCTTTTGCCTCCCGCATATCGGCCTTCATTTGAGCTTTTTCATCTGGTGCTTCAGCCACGGTGCGCTCCCCCAATTCAACAATAACGTGTGAACTGTAGCTTTGAATTGCGTATTTGTGGAGTCTCTACCTAAACGGCAGGGAATTGATGTGATGGCGATCACATAGGCACAAAAAAGGCCTCACCAAATGAGGCCTTTAGGATGTTTCATTAAGCCTTTAGTCGAACAGGCTGGAAACGCTGGTTTCGTGAGCGATGCGGTTCATGGCTTCTGCCAACAGCGGCGCCACCGTAACCGGACGAATTTTCTTGCTGTTGCGGACATTTTCGGTCGGGCGAATGGTGTCCGTAATCACCAGTTCATCCATTACACCGTTGTTAATGCGTTCGTACGCCGGGCCTGACAGAACCCCGTGCGCCACATAAGCTGAAACTGATTTGGCGCCTGCGTCCATCAGCGCTTGTGCGGCGTTGCACAGCGTACCGGCGCTGTCGACAATATCATCGACAAGAATACAGTGCGTGTCCGCCACATCACCAACAATATGCATCACCTCGGAAACACCAGCGCGTTCGCGGCGTTTATCGATGATGGCGATCGGGGCATCCACGCGTTTCGCATAGGCCCGTGCCCGCACCACGCCGCCCACATCAGGTGATACAATAGTCATCTCGCGGCCAGCGTATTTTTCTTTCAGGTCACGCACCAATACCGGCATGGCATACAGATTGTCGGTCGGGATATCGAAAAATCCCTGAATTTGGCCCGCATGCAGGTCCATTGTCAGCACCCTGTCTGCACCGGCTGTGGTGATCAGATTGGCAACAAGCTTGGCCGAAATCGGCGTGCGTGGGCCGGGTTTTCTGTCCTGTCGGGCATAGCCGAAATAGGGAATAACAGCGGTAATTCTGCGGGCAGACGCGCGCCTAAGGGCATCGATGCATACCAGCAGTTCCATCATATGATCATTGCAGGGGAAATTGGTTGGTTGAACCAGAAAAACATCCTCGCCGCGAACGTTCTCGTGAATTTCAACAAAAACTTCCTGATCGGAAAAGCGTTTCACTGACGCCTTTGCCAGTGGAATGTTCAGATAAGCACCAATGGCTTCCGCCAATTCCGGATTGGCATTACCTGTAAGAATCTTCATGCCCATAGTGGCCTCCACATGATGAAGATTGACCCTGATAAACGGAGCTTTAGCAGTGCCGCCCGAGCCTGTAAAGCGGCCAGTGATGATCTGGTAATCTTTCTGCTAAATCGGTGAATGACAGCGTGTTTATACGGGTATTTCTGGTAAAATTGTTTAAATTTCTGCCGCCATTCTCGTGTTGAAGGCGAATCGCCCGCAAAGTTCGCCCGCGAAGCGCAACTTTCCAGCGCTTAAGCCGCCCGATTACCGCGCCAGCATTATCCCCGACAATTGTCTGCCATAGTCAGCTTCGCCCCGGTGGGTGGTGCGCCGATATGAAAAATGATTTTCGCTGGCATAGGTATCAACCGCGCTGTTGGCAACACGCGTGACGCCAGCCTGCCGCAGGCGGTTCTCCACCAGGCCGGGCAGGTTAAAGTGCCGGTGCTCAGCGTCGCGCCCAGAGGCAAAAAACATTGAAAACCCAGCGTCAACCTGCAGAAACCTTGCCTCAAAGTCGCTGCCGACCTCATAGCTTGGCTGTTGGATGGTCGGGCCGATGGCGGCAACAATACTGCCGCGCGCCGCGCCGAGCGCTTCCATCGCACTAATAGTTTCACCTATTACTCCGGCCAGCGCACCCTTCCAGCCAGCGTGCGCTGCGCCGATTACCCCTGCATTTTGGTCTTCGAACAATACCGGAGTGCAGTCGGCCGTTAAAATACCGAGAATAATACCTGGCTGGTTTGTCACCAATGCGTCAGCCTTCGGCCTGTCATCGCCCCAATCGGAGGAGACAGAAACCACCTTGTTGCTGTGAATTTGATAGAGGCTGACCAGCGGCGTGTCGCGCCGCCCGGCTATCACGCTGGCGGCTATGCGACGATTTTCCCGCACGCTGTCTGGATCGTCGTTTGATCCGGGGCCGCAGTTGAGACTGTCATATATGCCAACTGACATACCGCCCTCGCGTGAAAGGAAGCCGTGGGGCGAAGAAATCAGGTTCGGCAAAACCAAGTGAGATGTCTGGTGTGATGTCATTGGAGCAGTCTGCCCTTTGGGCAGCGTCTTGAAAAGCCTCAATCTTGTATCGAAGGCCAAACCGTTCGCTTCCTGTCAGAGTCACTAAAAGGTTGTGCTGCGGCGATGATCCTGCGTATCCTTCGTGAAACCTGGGGTTGGGTGAAATCAGAGAGTCCCTAATAAATCGTGTCCGGTAGATTGATATGGTTGAAGATTTTACTCTTACGGTTAATGAAACTTCTTTTCGTCGGTTTTTCGACAGCTGGCAGGCAGCACGGGTGGGCGACGACTTGCCAATGCGCAAAGCCATAACCCTGCGGGACTTTGCCCCCTTTGCATCAGATCTTCTGATATACGAGCAGCCGGAACCCGGCGTATTGCACTGCCGGTTGATGGGCGAGCATATTTCTGATCGGGTAAAAATCTATAACAGGAATATCAATTGGCTGGATTTGGTTGCCGATGACATGCGCCAAATTGGTGCCGAATGGTGGAACAGCCTGTTTGCCACTCCCTGCGCAGGGGTCATGCAATTTTCTACCGGGTTTATCAATGGAACCAACCGCATCAGCCGGGCCTATTTGTTGCCGGTTCAACACGCACCGGGTGTGGTACATCTTATGGGGCTGGCGTCTGCCTCTGATGTGTATGAGGCCGGTCAACCCCGCGAAGCGCTGATTGTCTCCGAACATTGTTTTCAAAGCAAATATGTTGATATCGGGTTTGGTATACCAGCAGACCTGCCCGAGGCGTCGGATCATAAACCCCTTAAAAAGGCCTGGGCCGAACAGTTGTTTACCGGTTGAACCGGCTCTTGAATTTGCGTGGTCGCTGTTTGACAGCGGCATGGCCGCGCCCTAGACAGGATATCTGCTTAAAAAGGGGCCTGGAATGGATCGTCGTACCTTACTGAAATTGCTGTCTGCAACTGCATTGGTTGGCTGCGCGCCTAGCCAGCCGGGAAACCCGCTTAATGTCGTGGTTGCCGGCGCAGGTATCGTCGGTGCGTCTATCGCCTATCATTTGGCCAAGGCAGGCGCACAGGTGACAGTAATCGATACAGTTGGTCCTGCCTCGCACGCCAGCCGCGGCACATTCGCCTGGATCAATGCCACCTACACCCGCCAGCCGCGCAGTTATCATACGTTTGCGCGAGCCAGCCTTTCCAATTGGCATGACCTGCACACCGAGCTTAATTTGCCGGTGCATTGGGGCGGGTCACTGGAATGGTTCGCAGACCCCGAGCGCCAGCAAAAACTGGTTGGCCAAATCGCTGAACAACTTGAGTGGGGCGAGGATGCTCGTATGCTTGACCAAACCCAGTTGACTGAAATGGAACCAAATGTCGATTTTAGCAACACGGACCAAGCCGCTTTTTCCGGCAATGACGGAACGGTGGACCCGGTCGCCGCAACACACGCGCTGCTTGCTGCCGCTGTCAAATTGGGCGCGGTGGTTAAGGCCCCCTGCGAACTGATCGGCACCACCATGAAGGCAGGGCGGTTGGCCTCAATTTCGACAAACATGGGTGACATCAAGGCGGACCGGCTTGTGCTGGCCACCGGGGCAAACCCGATTGCCGCCGAAAAATTCGCCGATACCGACTTGCCGCAACGCACCACACCCGGTGTGATCGCGATCACCAAGCCTTTGCCGCCGACGATCAACGCCATCATCGCTGCGCCGGGCGCCCATTTTCATCAGCGTGCTGATGGCCGGGTTGTCGCCGGAGAACAGCAGGGCGTGCCAGCGGGTGAAGCCCACGCTATCCGGCTTGAGGGACGGCCCAATGATTACCCTGATCGCAGCATTGCTCTGGAACACGCAGGGCGCATATATGCTGTGGTGGGTGACTATGTCCCGGCGCTGGCTGACGCGGAAGTTGAGCATGTTTACATTGGATGGCGGCCCCTGCCGCTGGACGGCCACCCGGTTATTGGCGCGTCGCCCAACCGGCCTGATGTATATTTGGCAGTGATGCACAGCGGGGTGACCATGGCGCCTATCACCGGTCAACTGGCGGCGTATGAGCTGTTAAGCGGCGAGCAGGCGCCAAACCTTGCACCCTACCGTCCGGGACGTGATTTTGAACTGATCAAGCGCTACTGAAGTACGAATGGGGTAGCACCGAACGCCAGTTAAGCACTTGATCAGAAACCACAGAGCCTGATTATTTAGCGTTTTGGCAACTTAAGATCTTTTTTTGCAGTGTTTTCAGGCAGGCATCTTCAGCCTTTTTGGTTTTTGCCGCGGCCTTGCAAGTTGCGTAAGTGTTTCTTGCTTTGATCAAGCACTTTGTAATCGGGCCGTCCTGCTTCATGAATGCCGATATTTCCTCGGTCGATGCGTACGGCGTGTATGATTTATCGTCCGTTGCCGATGCTGCACTAGACACAGCTAATGCTGCCCCGATGGCAAGTGTTACAAGTTTCATTTTTAATCTCCCCCTATTGATCTGGTATAGGCCCTGCCAGAAGCGGGCCTTTGTTGATAGAGGGGATGATAGGGATATTCGACAGCCTTGCCTGTGACCGCGGTCACAGTGCAGCGCTATTCTAGGAAAACAGACTGATTTCGATGGCTAAAACCGACTTAAAACCCGGGGGGAGGGGCTAACTCGTGCGGTTGCAGTGCCAACACCTTGAACAGGGTGCCCATCTGGTCGATGGCGGTCAGGCGCTTCAGGTCAGAAAGAATGCTCGCTGAAAAGGCTTCATCGCCTTGCCCCGCCAACACTTGCGCCCTTGCGCCCAACCCAATCGCCATCAGAAACATGCCCTGCATCGCCGGGCCGAAGGCGCGCAGCCCTTTCTCGGTGGCGGCAGCTTTCAGCAGTTCAAAATTCACATGGGCGGTCAGGTCGGCCTCGCCGGGGGCAGTGAAGGGGTCCACATATGCATGTTTTTGCATCGCTTGAAATGTGTCGCCCGCTGCCGTTTTGCGGTAGCCATAGTCAACCACCAGCGCAGCGCCGCCGTGGGTGTTAAGCCGCTCAGAAATATCGCCGATGATCGATAATGCCGCCGGGCAAGCCTCGGCGATGCTGCCTTCTGGCCCGGCCTTTATCGCCTCATCGATCAGCGAAAACTGCGGCCCGCACGGCCCGCCCACCATCGCGAGGTCGCCGTCTATACAGCCCACCATGCGTTCAACCCATTTGCCGCCGGTTTTCTCATATTGGTGGATAGGCAGGGCATCAAAAAACTCGTTGGCGATAATCAATGATGGGCCTTCTGGAACGTGCGCCAGCGTATCGTGCCACTGTGCATTGGGCACTTTTTCAGCCTGCGCGGCGCGCAACTGGGTGCTGGCCTCGACAAAATGCACTTGCAGGGCGGCGCTGAAATCCTCTACCGGGCTGACAGCGCGCAGAATGTCGGCCATCAGGGTGCCGCGCCCGGGGCCAAGCTCAATAAGGTTAACCGGGTTTGGCCGGTCCATTTTAGTCCAGCGGTCGGCCAGCCACAGGCCGATCATCTCGCCGAACATCTGGCTAACTTCTGGTGCGGTGGTGAAATCACCCTCCGCGCCGAAAACTGCTTGTTGTTGGTAATAACCGTGCGCGGGGTGCATCAGGCATTCACCCATATAGGCGGCCAGTGTCATTGGGCCTGCAGCCTCAATGCGTTTTATGAAATGGTCTTTAAGCGGCGTCATTTCTTACCAGATTTACTGCGGTAGGTTTTCATACCCCGGCTGACAAGCCACGCGGCAAACAGGAACATGGGGATGGTCAACAGTTGCCCGCGCGACAGCCCAATGTCCATCAGGCCAATGTGGGCGTCAGGTTCGCGCACGAACTCCACCAGAAAGCGCACCAAACCATAACCAGCGAAAAACACACCTGCGATTACGCCCGGTGCTTGTTTGGCCAGCTTGGTTTTATGGTAAAGGAACATCAGCACCGCGAACAAAATTAGGCCTTCGCCCAAGGCTTCATACAGCTGGCTGGGGTGGCGTGGCACGCCGGTGAAATCGCCGGGGAACACCATGCCCCACGACACATCAGTGGGGCGGCCCCACAACTCACCGTTGATGAAATTGGTAATGCGCACCAGCCCAATGCCTACCGGGCTGACCACAGCAAACACATCGGCCAGCCGCATCAGGTCCAGCTTGTTTTTGCGCGCAAACCAGATGATTGTCAGCACCACGCCGGTTAGCCCGCCGTGGAAAGACATGCCGCCGTCCCACAATTTAAAAATGGCCAGCGGGTCGGCCATGTAGGCGTTGAAATTATAGAATAATACATAGCCCAGTCGCCCGCCAACGATGATCGCCAGCATGGCCCAGGTGATGAAATCATCGATATGGGTCGCGCTCATGGGCGCACCGGGCTTTTTGGTCAGGCGGCGCACATACCACCAAACAAACAGCAGCCCGGTGATGTAACCCAGCGAATACCAGCGAATGGCCAATGGCCCCAACTGAAGCGCAACCGGGTCAAACTGGGGCAGGTTAATCACGCTGGCGGATAGTAATTCTAACACGGGTGGCGGCTCCATAATGGGTATTTGCACAAGTTCGGGCCATCATAGGCAATGCGCAGAGTGTGTCTAGGTGGAGAATGGTATCCTGTATTTCGAGACAGAGCCTGTATGGCAGTGTATATTTAATCGCTGTGAGATAGGAAAGTGGGCATCAATGAAAAAACCGGTCAATAACAGACTCAAACGCTATACAAATTTAGCAGCCACCATTCACATAATCCGCAATAAGGTATTGACGTTGTTAAACCCAGATTCATGGGATGATAAAAATGACGCCTATTACATGAAAAAATATGTGGAAGTAAAAAAGCTAAAGAATGTCTTTGCTCTTTGTTTAACAAATCAGACTGAAACATACCACCACTGGAGTATCTTTGCGCCTAATATGGATGGCATCTGCATTGAATTCAAGAAAGACAAGCTTGTCTCAATAATGGAAGCTAATGACGTAATATGCGGAGACATCAATTATGAGAAAATAGTGGATATTGAAAACGATCCTCCCGATCCTGACGAACTTCCTTTTTTGAAACGACTACCCTATGAAGACGAACAAGAATTCAGGTTGGTGTATCCATCCAGTAGTAGGGGGTTTGCGCATGATGTGAAAATCGATTTATCCTGCATAGACCGAATTAATATCAGCCCCTGGATGCCTAAAGCTCTTTCTGACAGTGTTAAAGAAACTTTAAAACTCATACCAAACTGGAATGGTGAGATCAAATTGAACCGTTCAACACTAGTGGACAGTGAAAGATGGAAAAGAGCCGCGGACAATATGTAGGGCTGTTGGCACATCAGGTTTACATAACTTTGCGCAACTTCATAGGGAGAGTTAGATGAGCATCCACCAAACAGCGATAGTATTAACTACAGCGTACAAACATATGCCGGGGTGTCTAAGGGCAGTATATAGTTAACTGAAATGAATAGGCTCATGACAAATTATATTGCTCTCCTCCATGCTGTGAATGTGGGTGGTACCGGCAAATTGCCGATGACCGAGCTGAAGGCCCTGTGCGATGGCCTCGGGTTTATTGGTGCGCGCACCTATATCGCCAGCGGCAATGTGGTGTTCAAATCCGGCAAGTCAGCGGCGGACGTGAAAGCCGCACTGGAACAAGCGCTTGAGGCGCATATGGGCAAACCGGTGGGGGTGCAGGTGCGTACGCAATCACAGATGCAGGCAGTGTTTGACGCTAACCCATTTCCGGGGCGCGAGGGTAGTCGCACGCTCGCGGTGTTCACGGATGCTTCGCCTGCTGCCGACACCGCGGACACCGCCACCGGACGGACCACTGAAGAGATCAAGCTGGGCGAACGAGAGGTTTATGTTTATTTCCCCGACGGTATGGGCCGCTCCAAGTTGAAGATATCGGCAATGAAGGTGGGCACTGGCCGCAATATGAACACAACCGCCAAGTTGGCCGCTATGGCGGCTGCGCTCTGAATTTTTATCGAGTAGGTTTTTTGGCTGCTCCGTGAACCCATGCCATTTCAAGTGCGGCGCGCAGCTCGTCGACGCTCAGTTCGGCCAGTGTCGCTGTTGTCCAGCCCTGTTTGCCTCACCCGCCGTTGACTGGTTTGAAGCCCGCAGCGTGGGTTAGACATTTCACTTCCTGTTCGTCAGGCAGCAGCTTCAGGTTGGCCGTCAGGCCGTCACTGTGCAAAGTGGCATAAATGCGCTTCACCTTGAAAGCCGTTCGGTCCATATGCGGCGCGGCCTCTGTGCCAGCCAGCGACATGGCGATTTCGGTAAATTCTTCGGCTGTTGCCATGGGTTTGCTTTCTTCTAATTTGGCTGCGGCAGAACGCCTCTTGCTATTTTAACACCAACGGACCATATGAGAGCAAGCAAATGGTAGGAGCGGCACATGCAGACCAGCAATAAATTTATGGACGATATGGCGAAACTGGCTACCGGAGCAGTCGGCGCGGCCCACAGTGTTAAGGGCGAGATGGAAGGCGTTTTCAAGGCCTGGCTCGACAAGCAGCTGGCTGGTCTGGATTTGGTTAGCCGGGAGGAGTTCGAAACCGTTCGCGACATGGCCGAAAAAGCCCGTATGGAAAATGAAGACCTGCGCGCTGAGATTGAGACCCTGAAATCCAAATAACGCCATGATGAATTCATGCCCTAAGAAATCCGGTTTGAGTGTAGGGATAAGCTGACTGTGACGGCGCCGAAAAAGCGCCTGCTTAGTTCGTAAAACACCTGGTTTTGTTCCGATTTTTGCTGTTTCGATTCCCTTTTTTCGCGCATATGCTCAAGCGAACTTCTAGCTGAAAAAGGCTGACTAAACGGCTGATAGAGCGCTGAAAATTGGCTCGCTTCATCCATCACTTTAAAAAGTTATCCACAGAAAAATTCCCAAAAATCGTAATTCCGCTTGCCAGGTCTCGCCTGGTTTGGCACGCTACATATAGTGTTTAGTCATTCGAAAGGATCCAGATTTCGTGTATCTGGCATATCAAGACTAGGACTTGAACTGGCAAATTGTCTGCCGGTTTTCACTCCGGCGGACCCTCTAAGAAGGGCACCGAGATGACCACATTAAGCACCGGACATTCTGAAATTCTGAACATCAACCCTGTTGATATGGCCGAAGAGCTTGCAGGCGCCAATGAATGGGCAGTTGAGCGCCACGGCGACGACGAATTAACTATGTTTATCAGCGGTCAGTATACCGATTTGCAGTTTCGGGTGTTCTGGCGCGACGACTTCAAAACCCTGCAATTTGCCTGCATGTTTGACCTGAAAGTGCCCGAGGGGAAACGCGGCGACATCTACGAATCCATCGGCATGATCAACGAGAGAATGTGGATTGGCCACTTTGAATTTTGGGCCGAAGAAGGGGCGCTTTTGTACCGCCACGCCAGCCTGGCCAACGACCCACTGCTGGGTGCCATCGGCGAAGACCATATAATTACGATGATCGAAACTGCGCTCGGGGAATGCGAACGTTTTTATCCGGTGTTCCAATTTGTTATGTGGGGCGGTCAGTCGCCGGCGCAAGCGATTGAAAGCGCGATGCTGGAGTGCGCCGGAAGTGCGTAAACTCAGCGCTTAACCGAAGGCCGCTTACTTCGGTGCGCCTATTGATATTGCTGTCTTGTGTGGGCGGGGCTATGCTCCGCCTTATTTATTTTGATACCGCCTTTATTAGGACCCCTGATGACTGACCTTTCCGAATTCACTGCCGCCTCGCCGCTTGTTCTGGTGGGTTGCGGCAACATGGGCGCGGCGATGGCGCGCGGCTGGTTAACCGCTGGGCTAGACCCTGCAGCGCTGACCATTGTTGACCCGGCGGCGACCGCGGACGCCCTTCCTGAATTTGCCGGCGCAACCTTTCTGTCCACCGGGGCTGACTTACCGCCAGGCACCTTGGCGCGGCTTGTTTTGCTGGCCGTAAAGCCCCAGGTGATGAACGCAGTATTGCCTTCTGTCGATACAGCGGTGGGGGTAGGCACCATCGTGGTTTCTGTGGCAGCGGGCGTAACGCTTGCGCAGATGCACAGGGGTTTGCCCGGCGGTTTGTCTGGGCGCTTGCCAAGTAGCCATTTTGTGCGTGCCATGCCCAACACCCCGGCCGCCGTGGGTGCCGGGGTAACCGGGCTGGTCGCAGATACGGGTGTTTCGGAGGATGATAAAGCGCTTACCGACGCCGTAATGAAAGCGGCGGGGAAAACCGTGTGGCTCGCTGATGAGCCATTGATGGATGCC
>JAAHTG010000355.1_pt1 | contig 36465 bp, 37 predicted proteins | sample 6116081 | NCBI WGS metagenome assembly JAAHTG01 (sample SAMN13939989, study PRJNA603662) | sponge metagenome | isolation source: marine sponge | host: Mycale hentscheli | place: New Zealand | collected 2005 | reverse complement strand
AGGTCCTACAGGTCCTGCTTCAACAGTTCCTGGTCCTTCGGGTTCCATAGGTCCTATAGGTCCTATAGGTCCTACAGGTCCTGCTTCAACAGTTCCTGGTCCTTCGGGTTCCATAGGTCCTATAGGTCCTATAGGTCCTACAGGTCCTGCTTCAACAGTTCCTGGTCCTTCGGGTTCCATAGGTCTTACAGGCCCTTCTGGTTCTGCCGGTCCTACGGGTCCTACAGGTCCTGCGGGTCCTACAGGTCCTACAGGTCCTGCTGGTAGTGGTGGTGGTGGTGGTGCTCCTTATAACAATGTTATTAGATACGAGACTACACTTAATGAAAATACAATCCAACTATTATCATCAGGTAACCCTTATGGTGCTATTACTTGGTCTCGTTCAGGAACAACTTTAACGGTAACATCTACATCCCACGGATTATCAGTAGGAGACTTTGTTGTAATAAGAAACATGAGTGAGGATTATTCATACTTAGAACTCCAAACTGTAGCAGATGCTAATACATTTACTTTAGCTGTAGCAGATTCAGGTGGAACTTCAGGTACAGACGGAACATATATTCCGGCATTTGATGTTTCAACCCTTACTGATACAGCTTTAACATTAGCCTCACCTAATGCTGGTAATGCTCAGTTAATCTCATTAACAGCCTTTATAGGCCAAATGGAAGATACTTCAGTAACAATCACATTACCTTCAAATGCTATTGATAATGGTGCTGGTAAAAATAATTCACTTGCTACTCGTAATATTCCTGTAGTAGATGCTTTTAATGTTAGTGGGGGTACTTCATCAAGAATTGGAACTGCTGGGGTGTCCTTTAGTACAACAACAAACCATAATATATTTACCCTTTCAGGCGGTTTAGATATTTTTGGAGATATAATGTACACTTTAAGATTTTAAAATTTGCTAAGAAAAAGGTTTTAGAAGCCCCACTTTGGGGCTTCTTTTTTAGTATTTATAAACAGACCAACATACTTAAAACTCATGTCACAACTCTTTTACGGTAAACTAGATGGAGCATCACCTATAGGGAATGGATCAAATTCATATATTAGAGTTAGATTTGATGCTACTACTTCATCAACAATATTAACCAATGTCACAGATGTATCAGGGTATTTCGGATTAAGTAAAGTTAGAGTAGGTCAAATATTAGTCGAATCATCAGCATTTCCTTCAGGTACTGTTATTACAGCAGTAGATGTAGGCAATTCAACTATTACAGTTGAAGATAACCCATTAACAGTTGAATCACAAGGATTAGGTAGAATTTCACCACCACAGGGTGAATATTTTATACCATCTGCTTCCTTATCAGACCCTAATGAAGTTACTCCTACTACTTTTAATGATATCACGGGTAGTGATGATTCAGATTTTCAATCTGGGGGTATAACATATGCTATTTTAGGCCAAGCTACAGATAGTGGGGGTAATTTAATTGCTGGTAGGTTTCATAAGTATACAATATCTGAAGTATTTTATAGAAATAGTGCTGGTAGTGAAGGTTCTATTTATGTAAAATGGGGAGAAAAAGGAACTGAATCTGATAGTGGGGACGAAATGTCAACTTCTACAGAACAGAAAATAGCAATTGTAGCTCTTACTACATCAGAGTCTTTAGCTCCAATGTTTACACCTTCATTTACAGCTATTACTGACTTAAACCAAGGTCAAGGTGTTGCAGCTTACCAAATTGAAGTACAAGATTTTTTAGATGATTTAGTAACTACTGATGTATTTTATACAGGTTCAAGAGTAGGATCTAATTTAGAAAATCTTAATTTTACAGGAAATGGAGTAACAGTCCAATCTTCAGGATCTAGAGGAGTTGTTATTAACATCCCTGGTGGGGGTGGTTCTACCGATACTGGCTCTTTACTACTAACAGCATCCGCTACTACAAATGTTATTACCTTTACTAAAGGTGATAATACAACATTCGATATTACCATTGATACAGGCTCAGGAGGTGATTTATTCCCATTTACAGGATCAGCTGATATTACTGGTAGTTTAGAAGTAATTGGCTTTTCATCTTTAACAGGGTCTGTATTTATTAAAGGAACAATAAATAATGATGCTCTTGCAGTCTCTGACAGTAGTGGAGATAAAAAATTCAGTGTTAACTCAGAAGGTGTTACTGTGTTAGCTGAAATGACATCAACCCCAACAGCAGTTAAAGGGGGTATATATTATTCAGCATCTCAATTTTTCTTCGGATTAGAATAACATATTTATATTAAAATAATATTAAAAGGTTTTGTTAGTTAACTAATAAATAATAAAAAACGTAATTAATTATGGCAACATGGAAAAAAGTCGTCGTCTCCGGGAGTGATATCTCCCAGTTAAACAACGACGCAGGGTTTATAGCATCCGTAGGTGGTGGTATTATATCTTCTTCGGCCGAAGGATCTGCTCAAGGTACTTTAGCTTTAAATGGTATTGACGTTGATGTTAACGGAATGCAAACTGGTGATTCACCAACGTTTGTAACGGTAACCTCTAACTTAACTGGTGATGTAACTGGTAATGTAACGGGTAATGTAACGGGTGATGTAACTGGTGATTTAACTGGTAATGCTGATACAGCAACTGCTTTAGAAACAGCACGTACTATTGGTGGTGTATCATTTGATGGTTCAGCAAACATCAATCTACCCGGTGTGAATACTGCGGGTAATCAAGATACAAGTGGTAATGCTGATACAGCAACATCTTTAGAAACCTCACGTAATTTTAGTATATCTGGAGATGCAACTTCACCATCAATAGCATTTGACGGAGGTGGAAATGTAAATTTAAATGTTAGTTTAGGTAATAACGTAGTTGATACAGCAGAAATTGCTAATGGAGCTGTAACTAATGATAAATTAGCTGGCTCAATCACTAATGCTAAATTATCAAATTCAGCTATTACAATTGCAGGACAATTAACAGCTTTAGGTGAAACAATTACTGCTGATACAATTATTGGTCAAGTTAGTGCTGGAGAAATCCTTTCAACTCAATTAGAAGAAGACGCAATTACTATTGGTTCTACTTCAGTAGATTTAGGTGCTACTGCAAGTACAGTTGCTGATTTAACTTTAACAGGTGCTGTAGGTTCAGGTTCATTCTCAGGTTCATTCGAGGGTGATGGTTCAGGTTTAACTGGTGTTATAGCAGAAGCTGCTAATTCGTTAACTAATGGTAATGGTATTAGTGACTTCTCTTATAATGGTAGTTCTGCCGTAACGGTTTCAGTAGAAGCTGATGGATCTACCTTAACGGTAGGTGGTAGTGGTGTTAAAGTATCTAATCTTGGTATTGACACAGCTCAATTAGCTAACGATGCAGTAACAAATGCTAAAATTGCAGTAGGTGCTGTAGGTGCCCTAGAGATTGGTGACGAACAAGTTACTAATGCTAAATTAGCAGATGATGCTGTAGGTACAGATGAAATTGCTGATGATGCTGTTACAGCTGCTAAAATTGCCACGAATGCAGTTACTGCAGATGCCATTGCTCCAAACTCAGTTGCTTTAGGAACTGATACAACAGGTAACTATGTTGCAACTCTTGGTAGTGGGACGGGTGTTACTATTGGTTCAAACACAGGTGAAGGTTCAACTCCAACAATTGCTGTAAATTACGGTACAACTGCTAACACAGCTGCCGAAGGTGATGTTACCTTAGCAGTTGCAGGAACAGCTAACGAGATCGTAGTTACTAACGGTGCTGCATCAGCTATTGGTGCTAATAGATCAATTACAGTTGGTTTACCAGATGATGTAGTAATCTCGGGTGATTTAACAGTATTAGGTACTGCTTCATTTGCTGAAGAAACTAACTTAACAATTGCTGATAGATTTATCTTATTAGCTTCTGGCTCAACTTCAACCGGAGATGGTGGTATTGTAGTACAACAAACTACTCAAGATGTAGGTGAAGTATTTGCTTTCGAGGATAATGATGAAAGATGGGGAGTTGCTACAGCATTTAATGCTTCAGGTAACACTGTTACTTTTGATGCATTCATGGCAGCCGCTACATCAGCAGCTGGAGCAAATCCTAACACAGTTAGCCCAGGGGCTAGATATGATGCAGCCGGTAACATTTACACATCAACCGGTGATGAATCTATTTGGATTTATTCTTAATAAACAATGTTTAAAAGGTTTTTAAAATTTATAATTATGGGCTTAAAAGCAAATAATGTGATAGTAGGAAATAAAAAAGTAGCTTCCCCAAATGGGGAGGCTACACCTACTTCTCAAAAAAGAAAAACTTCTCAACCTGCTATAGTTTTAAGTGACTTTGAAACTAAAATTTTGCTAGAAGCTTTAAAGAATTCAACTTTTAAGGGGGAAATGGTAGAAACTGTTTATACATTAGCTATAAAATTAAAAAACAATTTAGACAATGTATAATCTTGAAGAATTAGCGGTTATTAGAGCAGCCCTAGATGTATTAACGATACAGGGCCAAAGCGCAAGAAAAATGGTAAGTTTACAAGATAAAACAGACCAATATATCCAAGACCTACAGCAAGGTCCTCCTAAAAAATAATTAAAAAAAATACATAAAAGGGCTATATATTGGTTCTCTTTTTGTGTATTTATACTTGATATTATAGGCCTTAACAGGAAGTGGGCTCACTTAAGAGTTACCAACCATAGTAAAAGAAATTATGCCAAATTGGAAAAAAGTCATCGTCTCCGGAAGCGATGCAAGTCTTACAGATGTAACCATAGATGATTGGGGTTCAGTCTCAGCTTCTTTAGCATTCATAAATTCCGCTGCATCTTTAGCAGATCAAAATCTACAAGAAGTAACTGATAATGGTGCTTCCACTACAAATAATGTTACAGTAAACGGTCTTACAGTTTCAAATATGCCAGCAGGTACTGATAATTCAGTAGTTGTTAGAAATACCTCAGGCCAGCTTGTAACAGATGAAATTGATTCTCGTGTTTGGGGTTCAAGTCTAGTAGATAAAACAGGTACTCCTCAAAATAATCAATTAGCAATATTCACAGATGCTAATACTATTGAAGGTGAACAAAAATTACAATTTGCATCTTCTATTTTAAGTGTAAATTCAACCAACTCAGATGTACATGGTCTTAGATTCTACGGTGGTGTTAATGGATCAACTTCACCGTATATTAGTCCAATTGGATTTACTACAGTAGCTATGGGTAGTGCTGCTACTGGATTTGTATTTGATTTCCGTAGAAACAAAATCTCATTCGATGATGATTCTACAAACACATACATCCAGGCAGATTCAGCTACACCAGAGAATCTAGAAATTCATGCTGATGGTGATATTGAGTTAAGAGCAGATAATGACATTGTAGTACCTAGTATGGGTACTGGTACTGATAATTCAGTAGTAATTAAAACTGCTAATAATGAACTTAGAACAGATGAAATTGATTCTCGTGTTTGGGGTTCAAGTCTAGTAGATAAAACAGGAACACCAGTTGATAACCAAGTTGCTGTTTTTAGAGATGCAGATACTATTGAAGGTGATAGTAACCTTACTTGGGATGGTAATGAATTTAACATCCAGGGCGTATTAGTAGCTAATGAGAAAAACTTTGATATAAAACACCCAACAAAAGAAGGATGGAGATTACGTTACTCAGTTCTCGAAGGTCCTGAAAGAGGTGTTTATGTTAGAGGTCAAATTAGCGGAAGTACTACAATTGAACTCCCAGATTACTGGAGTGGGTTAGTATACGAAGATAGTATATCAGTCCAATTAACTCCCGTAGGTAGCCCATGTACTCATTATGTAGATACTGTTACAACTTCATCAATTTCAGTAGGATGTCAATGTGGAGAAGTTAATGCTTACTACATAATTCATGCAGAAAGAAAAGCAGAAGACCCAGTAATGGTAGAATACCAAATTGAAAAATAATATATTTATATTAAATAAAAGAACATGGCTAAAAACGTACGAATAATCCCAGGCTCTGGTAGTTTCCAATTCACAGATGGAAGCAATAGCATAGAAATGGAAATGAATGGAAGTACCCTTACCACAAAGACTGGGGGTACTCCATTTATGACTATATCTGACACCGCATTAACCCTATCTGGAAGTTTTGGACTATCATACCCCATATATACCCCAGGACCTGGTGCTTGGTCTGCAGGTGGTGTCCTAATCACCGGAAGATGTTCATTAGCAGGAGCAGGTACACAAAATGCAGCTTTAGCCTTTGGTGGGTATCTTTTCATAGCATGCACTGAAGAATACAATGGCTCTTCATGGTCTGCAGGTGGTACCCTAATTAACGGAAGACAGGATTTATCAGGAGCAGGTACACAAAATGCAGCCTTAGCTTTTGGTGGTCAAGAAACTGGATTTAACGTTGTATCATGTACTGAAGAATACAATGGCTCTTCATGGTCCCAAGGTGGTGCCCTAATTACCGGAAGACTGGATTTATCAGGAGCAGGTACACAAAATGCAGCCTTAGCCATTGGTGGTTTTTGTACCTTATCATGCACTGAAGAATACAATGGCTCTTCATGGTCTACAGGTGGTGCTTTAATCACCGGAAGAGACGATGCTGCAGCAGCAGGTACACAAAATGCAGGACTTCTTTTTGGTGGTACAGGAGCTGGATTTGCCGTTTTATCATGTACTGAAGAATACAATGGCTCTTCATGGTCTGCAGGTGGTGCTTTACTCACCACTAGGTGCGAGCATGCAGGAGCAGGTACACAAAATGCAGCCTTAGCCTTTGGTGGTAATAATACTGAGCGATGTACTGAAGAATACAATGGCTCTTCATGGTCTGCAGCTAGTGCTTTAATCACAGGTAGGAACCCATCAGGAGCAGGATCTGCCACATCAGCCTTAGCTTTTGGTGGTGGTACTTCTTTGAATTGTACTGAAGAATACTCAACCTCAGGTGGTACAACTACCTACCCAAAAACCTTTGATTATTCAAATACAACAGGAGATGTATCCGCAACAGGATCATTTTCAGGGTCATTTACTGGAGATGGGTCTGGAATAACAGGAATAGTAGCGAGCGCCTTCCCTTATGCAGGGTCTGCTATTATTAGTGGTAGTTTAGAAGTAACTGGAAGTGTAGGATTATCATTCCCCCTATACACCCCAGTAGGTTCCTCTTGGTCCTCAGGTGATCTTCTCATCATCGGAAGATGTGCATTAGGAGGAGTAGGTACACAAAATGCGGCCTTAGCTATTGGTGGGATGAGCGATTTAACATGTACTGAAGAATACAATGGCTCTTCATGGTCTGCAGGTGGTGCCCTAAGTAACGCAACCCAATATGGGGCAGCAGCAGGTACACAAAATGCAGGACTTGTTTTTGGAGGTAGGGGAGCTGGATTTGCCGTTATAGACTGTACTGAAGAATACAATGGCTCTTCATGGTCTGCAGGTGGTCGTTTACTCACCTCTAGGTGCCAATTAGCAGGAGCAGGTACACAAAATGCAGCCTTAGCCTTTGGTGGGTACAATAACACAGGAATTACTGAAGAATACAATGGCTCTACATGGTCTGCAGGTGGGAATCTAATCATCGGAAGACATCTTTTATCAGGAGCAGGTACACAAAATGCAGCCTTAGCCATTGGTGGGTATCAGTTCTCATCATGTACTGAAGAATACAATGGCTCTTCATGGTCTGCAGGTGGTGCTTTAATCACCGGAAGACAACAGGCGGCAGCAGCAGGTACACAAAATGCAGGACTTTCTTTTGGTGGTCAAGGAACTGGATTTGCCCTTATAATATGTACTGAAGAATACAATGGCTCTTCATGGTCTTCAGGTGGTACCCTAATTAACGGAAGGCAGGATTTAGCAGGAGCAGGTACACAAACTGCAGCCTTAGCTTTTGGTGGTAATTATTGCTTTAGATTCACTGAAGAATACGTTTATACACCATCGCCTACAACTGAAATTACGAAAACCTTTGATTATTCAAATACAACAGGAAAAACTACAGTATCTTGTCTGATTGAAACTTCAGCACAGAGATATAAAAATAACATACAACCAATGGAATCTCAACTTCCAAAAATTATGCAACTACAACCAGTTGAATTTGATTGGAAAACTAATAAAAAACATGACATAGGGTTTGTTGCAGATTCTGTACAAGATATCTACCCTAACTTAGTTTCAACTAATGAAAAAGGTGAAGTAGAAGGTATGAACTATTCAAAACTAGTATCAGCATTAGTAAAATCAATTCAAGAACAACAAGAACAAATTAACTTATTATCAAACGAAATTAAAACTCTTAAAAATAACTAAAATTATGGCTTATTATTACGCAGCAAACACCGGAAAAGGTTTTATTACACATGAAGAAAATGAATCTTCACATATTGCAGGGTACCCTGGAGATGTTTGGATCACAGAAAATTCATCTTGGGCCTCAAGAGTAGGTGCCACCTTAAAAACAAAAGAAGAAGCACAAGCTTTAGTAAACGTAGCAATTGAAGGGAACGTATATCCTGAAACTCATGAAAACGTTGGAGAACAAGTAGTCTTACTTCTTCCTTAAAATAAGTTGGAAATTAAATAACTTAATGTTATATTATATTACAAATAAATGTATTATATTGTTATGAACGAAGAACAAATTAAGCAAGAATTAGCAGTAACAGAGGATCTTAAACCAATCCTCTCTGTGCTTAAAGAAGAAGATGCAAAACAAATTATTGCTCTTAAAAATGAATTAGCAGATAATTGGAATAAAAAACAGATATTTAGAACAGAGACTGAAATGAGAGTTTCCGTTTTAAATGATGCCAAACATCCAACCCCCGCTTCTAAATATTGGCAATCAGTAAGAGAAATGTCAGCTCATTTTGATGCTATGATGAACCTTTCTTTTGATATGAGACGTAACAATGTTGAAAGGTTAAAGCTAGATCGTAAGATGCAAGAAGCTATAGATAATAATGAGGATTTAGACCAAATGGAAATCCAAATTGATTTAGATGAAAATATCTACAGTAAAGCTATAATGGAACAAGTGGCACACGATAGAGTTAGAGAAATCCAGACTTGGTCTAAAATTAAAGCTGAATTAAATGACGGCACATTTGATGATCAAAATGTAAACACTCATCAAACTACTTCATTAAGATTAACATTACAGAATAGAGCAATGGCACTTGGTCCTAATGCATCTGATGCTGAAAAAATAAATGCTATTGGTCCATTGCAAACAGTAGAAAGGTTAGCAAAAGATGGAAAACTTTTAGATTACAAAGAAGCTAAATTACAATTACTACAATCTAATTCGCAACAAGAATAATAATAGATTGTATGTTTTTATACCGAAAAGAGGAAGCACTTTCCCCTCAGTTATGTAATACTTTTATAGAGACATTTGAGTTATCAAATGAAAAGCAACCTGGTGTTTTATATGGCTCTGATGGTATTTCTTCAACAAATTCTAAAAAATCAACTGATATAACATTTCACCCTGGGTACCAAAATCATGATACCTGGGGTCCTTTACTATCTCCCTTAATTCAAACCCTTCAAAAAGGTAAAGAAGATTATATTTTAAGACATAGTACTGCCTTATCTAAAGTAGATCCTTTTGATATAAGTCCAACTTTTAATATACAAAGATACAACCCAGGAGAAGGATTTTTTAGTTGGCATTGTGAAAGAGCCTCATTACATTACAGTAATAGAATATTAGTATGGATGGTGTATCTTAATACGATAACTGATAGAGGAGAAACAGAATTTTTATACCAACATCATTTTGAAGAACCTAAACAAGGGAAATTAGTAATATGGCCCTCAGATTGGATGTATACTCATAGAGGTGTATCTTCCCCTACTCAAACCAAATATATTTTAACAGGTTGGTTTAATATGTTAGAAAGACCTATTAAATAATAAATTTAAACTAAAGTTATGGAATTTAAAGTTTTTGAAAGATTGTGGTGGGCAACACCGATATGGGAATGTCCCGTAACAAATATTGATAATAAATCAATTGCTGAGTATTGCCTGAAGGTACGTAAAGAAAAACCCGGAGTAGTAATTTCAAATAGAGGAGGATGGCATAGTGATGAACTTGTTACACCTATCCCTGAGGATTTAGAAAAATTATTTAACGATTTAACTATATTTGTAAATGACGTTGCTGCTAGATACACTGGTACCGATAAACTTATATTAGGGAATTGGTGGATTAATATAAATGGTAAATATGATTATAATATGCCCCATGACCATCAAAACAGTATCCTATCAGGAACATACTATGTATCAGTACCTGAAGAAAATATGGGAGATTTAGTACTCCATAGAGGAGATACAGCTGAATTTTTCTTAACTTCAAAAGTTAAAAGAGAACAAACTATGGTTAATGCCTTACAGGCCCAGTGTCCAATAGAAGAATCAAAATTTTATCTATTCCCTTCTTGGGTAAAGCATTCTGTTGAAAGGAATGAAAGTGATAAAGAAAGAATCTCTATTGCGTTTAATTTTGTTTATAATAATTAATAATGAGTTATATTACAGCTTTTATATTATTTATATTTTCCGTAGGGAGTTTATATTATTTCATTGGATTTAATAACATATTCGATAGGTATAAGTTATTTTTAAAAAAAAACTACTGGACTGATTATAATATTATTGAAGCAGCCGCCTGGTGGGCTAAAGGAATTATAATAATCCCAGGATTAATATTTAACATTGAAATTTGGCAATTCCATATTTTAACACTAATTACTTCATCTTTATTAATTTGGGCAAGTATGAAAAAATCATTACCTACTTTAATTGCTTTTAACACAATGTGGATATTATTATCATTAATAGTAATAACCAGAAATTTACTCTAATATGCATGTATGTATTGTAGGCTCAGGAGCCAGTGGTTGGTTAGTAGCTAACCAACTCAAAGAACAAGATTATATTACTAAAGTAACTATAATTGGATCCCCTAAAATCCCTCACATTGGAGTAGGTGAATCTACCACTTTAACACTTCCTGAATCCCATTCTAAATTTAATGTAGAATTAGGAGAATTTATTAGAGAATCTCACGCAGCAGTTAAATATGGAGTTTACTATCAAAACTGGAGTAAAAATGACTGGATACATTTTTTTAAATCTGAATCCCCATTTAGAAAATCCACCCCACAACTTTCAGCTCGAAAATACATTCAACTCCTAGGAAATAAACCTCAAGATACTTTTATACATGATTTATATGGCAAGCAGATTTGGAAAGAGGTAGTAGGTAAAAATAATGTATTCCCTGAAAATATGGGAAGAACAGAACTAAAAGAAGAATACCCCCACACCTACCATTTTGATGCAGGTCAATATATTTCATACCTAAAAAAACAAGCATTTAAATCTACTAAAATAAAATTTTTAGAAGAAACAGTAAAAAATGTAAATTTTATTGAAGGGGGGTATATTCAAGGGTTAAACTTAACTAATAATATTAATGTAACAGCAGATTATTATGTTAATACTACTGGACAAAGGTTAGAGTCTAAAAATATATTTAATGAACAGTATGATTCATTAGAACATGTTTTATTGACTAATAAAGCAGTGGTATGTCCTCTGCACTATACTAATAAAAGAGATCAATTCCATCCCTATACTGTAGCTAAAACAATGAAAAATGGGTGGAGGTGGATAACCCCTACCTGGGAAAGAATAGGAACAGGGTATGCTTTTTCAAATAATCATATTAGTGAAGATGAAGCAATAAATGAATTTCTAGAAGATATAGGAGATAAAACATTACAACCTAACGTTGTAGATTTTACTCCTAGAGTAAATAAACAAACCTTCAAAGTAAATAGCTGTTCTATTGGAATGGCCAATGGATTTTTGGAACCTTTAGATGCTCCTGGTTTAGCATTAACAAATATCATAACTGCAAAACTAGAAAAACTATTACACATATACCACCAAGATATACAAAATAAAAATTTATTTAATAATAGTTTGTATGAGGAAGGTTTAGATATTTTAAATACCTTAGTTAAAACATCTTACAGATTTTGGACCACCTTTATAATAAATCAGTATAAAACCTGTCATAGATTAGATACACCTTTTTGGGTAGATCATAAAAACGTACAGTGGGATGATTGGAATTTAGCAGTCAAAGATTTAAATGCTTATTGTGATATACATTACAACGATTATGACGTAATGATGCTTGCTCAAACAATTTCTTCAAGAGACATACAATATTATACCCCTTTACCTAAGCATATTTCACCTTTAAATTTTCCCCTACAAGAAAGTTTACCTAAAACCCAACATCATTTGGATTTTATAGAAAATTTTCATAAATTATAGGATATGCAAGCACAAATATTTAACTTATTCCCCACAGCCCTATATGTTAATACCTACACGGGTGATATAAAGACTATAATTGAGTATTTTGATTCACAACCTATGAATTTTACTAAACAGTCGGCATATGGAGAAATATCAAAAAATTCATATATCATAGATGACCCTATTTGTAAACCTTTAGCTGATTGGTTTATGAAATGTTTTGAAGAATATGCTACTAATATAATGAGGTATAAATACAAAAGTTTAAAATTTTCTCAATCATGGTTAACACATAAGCAACCTGGACAATTCCATAAAGCTCACACTCATCCTAACACCTTATTAGCAGGAGTATTTTATTATGATGTACAACCAGGGGATGCTGCAATATGTTTTTCAAAAGAATCTAAATCTTTTAATCGTCCATATTTGGAACCTTCATTGTTGGATGATTATCAAAACCACCCTTATTCACAAGAAGAAACATACTTTACCCCTCAGCAAAATAATTTTATTATATTCCCTTCATATATTACACATGGAGTACCTCCTAATAGGACGAATAGGACTAGAAAAGCTTTAGGAGTTAACGTCCTCACAAAGGGTACATTAGGGGATAAAGAAACAATATCAGAAATAATATTTGGACGTTATGCGGAATAATTTTTTGGTAATAAAGTAAATTTAACGGAATTAATATTTTAATATGCAGCAAGGGTATACATACCAACCTAAATCTTTAAATTCTACAAAAGAAGTACCTCCAACAACAAAAGTACTGAAAGAAAAATACTTTATTTGGCATATACAGGGAGGCCTTGGAAAGAATATAGCAGGAACTTCTTTAGTAAAGTCTATTAAAGAGACTTATCCTGATAGAAAACTTATTATGGTTACTTCGTGGCCTGAAGTTTTCCTAAACAATCCTAATGTTGATAGAGTATACCAACTTGGTCAACCCCCCCACATTTACCCCCCCCCCAAAAAACACAAAGAAGTACCTACCCCAAAACATGAACCCGATAACCAGACAGATCATATTACTAAGAAAAAACACTTAATACACAACTGGTGTGACTTAATGGGATTAGAATATAAAAACCAACTACCAGTTATTAAACCTAATTACCCACAGGGTATGGCAGTAGGGTTATGGCAACGTTCCAAACCTATTATGGTTATACAAAGTAGTGGGGGACCCATGCAAGGGCAGAAATATTCATATTCATGGACAAGGGACATCCCTATTGAACTTGCTCAAGAGATTGTGAATAACTTTTCCCAAACTTACCACATAATACAAATAACCCGCCCAGATGGGTATCAATTAAATGGGGTAGAAAGAGTAGATACTCAAATGTCCAATATGGAATTATTTGCACTATTGGTTGCTTCAAAAAAAAGAGTTTTAATAGATTCAAGCCTTCAACATGCAGCAGCAGCTCTTAATCTAAAATCTACTGTATTATGGGTGGGTACCTCTTCTACAGTTTTTGGATATGATCTACATGCAAACTTACAAGCAAAACTCCCTAAAAGAGCTAACCAACTGATAAGCTCATACACCTTTGACTACCAGTTTGAGAACAACCTACACGAATGTCCCTACATGGGAGTCCAAGAAATTTTTGATACAAACACGATTATTCAGAATATATAATGGAACAGAAAATATTTTATCAATCATCCTTACCAAGAGCCGGTAGTACCCTACTCCAAAATATAATAGGACAAAATCCTAGTTTTCATGTAACACCTACTTCAGGAATGATAGACCTAATGTTAGGTACCCGTATAGGGTATAATGGCAATGTAGAATCCAAAGCTGGGGACAAAGATATGTGGAAAGAAGGTTTTTATTCATATTGTAGAGAAGGTTTTAGAGGATATACCAAAAATCTTACAGACAAACCCTATATTTTAGATAAAAATAGAGCATGGGGTTCTTACTATAAACTCATTAATGAAATAAACCCCAACCCAAAAATTATATTCATGGTTAGGGATTTAAGGGCAGTATTTGCCTCTATGGAGAAAAAATTTCGTATGTACCCAGATATTGATGATGGGATGTTAGATAATATTAAATTGGCTAATATTACTACCCACCAAAGAGTTGAAACATGGGCTTCGGGTCATCCAATAGGGTACGCTGTTAATAAATTACACCAATCAATATTAGACAAAACAGCACAAAATTTTCTTTTTATTAAATACGAGGATTTATGTGCTAACCCAAAACCACAAGTAGATTCAATCTATAGATTTTTTGGTTTAGAACCATTTGAACATGACTACAAATATATTCCACAAATTACAGTTGAAGATGATACAGTTCATGGGATATATGGGGATCATATTATCCGAAATACATTAGGCATGTTACCTGATGATTCAAAAGAAGTTTTGGGGCAATATACTGCTGACTGGGTTTATAATCAACATAAGTGGTATTATGACATATTTGGTTATACAAAATAAGATATAATATAAATAATTATGAGAAGTAATTTTATTTTTGAGCCTAAATATAACCAATCACAGGCTTATGCTATTTATAATCCTGGGTTTAGTAAAGAAGAGCTCCAAAGAATATCTCAAGGAGTAGAACAACTAGAGTTTATAAAAGCTTCAACTGTAGGATCCCAAAACGATGGTATTAGGTCTTCACAAATTAAGTGGGTCCCTCAAGATTCAAATTGGTGGTGGCTTTACGAACGTTTAGCGGGGATGGCTGAAGAAGCAAATAATTTATTTTGGAATTTTGATATTACAAGTATGTTAGAACAAATCCAATATACTGAATATTTAGCTACCAATAGGGGCCATTACACATGGCATCAGGATATAGGTCCTGATATTTTATCCCAAAGAAAGATTTCAATTACTATTCAACTCTCAGCCCCGGATGAATATGAAGGAGGAGATTTAGAAATAACTCAAGGTGCTGACATAGCTGAAAAGATGCCTCGTGGAGAGGGTACAGTAGTATTATTCCCATCATATATGCCTCATAGAGTAACTCCCGTAACTCGTGGGGTCCGTAAATCTTTTGTATTATGGGTAGGAGGAAGTCATTTTAAGTAAAACAATTAATATTTATAATATGGAAAAACAATTTATTACAGAGGAAGAAAAAGCACAGCTAACTGAATTCCGCCAACGCGAAGAACAAATCATTATTGGTTTAGGTCAAATTGAGTATCAAATCCAATCCTTAGAATTAGATAAAGATTCTTTAACAGAGCAATTATCTAAATTAAGAAATGATCAAGTTACTTTAGGTCAGCAAATGACAAAAAATTATGGAGACGGAAATGTTGACATAACTACAGGCGAATTTACAAAAGCTTAACTTTACGCTCTCTTTTAGGTATTTATAACAAATAATAACCTCACAACGATGGCAGAAACATTAATCTCACCCGGTGTATTAGCTCGTGAAAACGATAATACTTTTATCCAGCAGCAACCTGTACAAGCAGGTGCCGCTATTGTAGGTCCTGCAGTTAAAGGACCTGTAGAAATTCCTACATTAGTAACTTCATATACTGATTACCAAAATAGATTTGGTACTACATTTGATAGTGGTAGCGATGAGTATACTTACTTTACTTCAATTGCTGCTTACAACTATTTCCAAAATGGAGGAGATAGCCTATTAGTAACTCGTGTAGTATCAGCTTCTAATAGTTGGGGGTATGCTTCGGCCTCAATCGCTAGCCATCAAGGAGGTAATTTAAGCACTGTTGATGATGCTTTACTTCCTTCTATTACGGTAAACCCAACAGATTGTGATAACGCTACATATACCAACATCTCTTTACTAGGGGGTTCAGGTAATTCAGCGGTTGCTTCCGTAATAGTTGCAAACAATACTGTTTCAAGTCTTACAATTACTACTGCCGGGTCAGATTACCTAGTAGGAGATGAAATTACCATTGCTCCAGCTGATTTAGGGGTAAATTCATCACCTGTTACTATGAGTTTAAAAAGTACTGCCTTCACAGGTTTAGATACTGCTTTTGTTTTACAAACTTTAGGTAAGGGAGAATTACTTAACAATACTTCTTCTCTTCTTTCTAACGGTGCTTTAGATAGCGGTTCTGCTGATAACGTTAGATGGGAGATTGCTTCATCAAACCAAAACACAGGTATGTTTAGCCTAGTAATTAGAAGAGGTGATGACAATACTAATAGTAAAGTTGCTCTTGAAACTTGGACTAACTTATCATTAGACCCTAAAGCAGATAACTATATTTCTAAAGTAATTGGTGACCAAACTTTAAGATATAACCCAACTGAAAACTACATTGAAGTATCAGGTTCTTATCCTAACGCTTCAAGATACGTAAGAGTTAAATCTGTTGAATTGCCAACTCCTGATTATTTTGATAATGCCGGAGTAGCTAAGGGCATCTACACTGGATCTATCCCAGCCGCTGGTGAAGGTAGTGAAGGAGCAGGGTGGTTTGCTAATGGTTCTGGGTCTAATATCCCTTCTACCAAAGGTTTATACTACGATGAAATTAATACCAATGGTTCAGGTGATAAGCAAAGCCAAGGTTTGATTGCTAGCGACTACAGCTCTATGTTAACTTTATTAGCTAATGCTGATGATTACCAATATAACTTAATGTTATTGCCTGGTTTAACAGATGCTTCTGATAGCTCACCTATTAGTACTGCTATCAACAATGCTCAATCAAGAGGTGATCATATGGTAATTGTTGATCCTGTAAATTATGGAGCAACTATTACAGCTACAACAGCAGAAGCTAGTGGTAGAGATACTTCATATGCTGCTACGTACTGGCCATGGGTTAGAACCATCGATCCAGATAGCGGTAAAAACGTATGGGTCCCTGCTTCAACTATGATGGGTGGTGTATTTGCCTTTAATGATAGTGCTGCTGAACCATGGTTCGCACCAGCAGGTATTAATAGAGGTGGATTAGGAACAGTAATTCAAGCTGAAAGAAAATTATCGGCTATTAACAGAGATACTTTATATGATGCTAATGTAAACCCAATCGCTACATTCCCTGGAACAGGTGTTGTAGTTTATGGGCAAAAAACATTACAGAAAAAAGCTTCTGCTTTAGATAGAGTAAACGTAAGAAGACTTTTAATTGAATTAAAAGGATATATTTCTCAAATTGGTCAAAACTTAGTATTTGAACAAAATACAGCAGCTACAAGAAATAATTTCTTAGCTCAAGTAAACCCATATTTAGAAAGCGTTCAAGCAAGACAAGGTTTGTATGCGTTTAAAGTAATTATGGATGAGAGTAATAATACTCCTGACGTAATTGATAGAAATCAGTTAATTGGTCAAATTTATATCCAACCAACTAGAACAGCTGAATTCATTTACTTAGACTTTAACTTACAACCAACTGGAGCATCATTCCCATCGTAAAGAGAAGGAAAGTAGATATTTATAACCGAATAAAATAGCATAGCAAAATGGCAGTATTAGATACAAACGAAATTTTCTTCACACCCTTTGAACCAAAACAGGCTAATAGGTTTATCATGTATATGGATGGTGTTCCTTCTTATATGGTAAAGGCTGTAGGTGCCGTATCTTTAGCACAAGGTGAAGTAGCTCTTAACCACATTAACGTACAACGTAAGGTTAAAGGTAAATCAGTATGGAACGATGTTTCATTTACATTATTTGATCCGATTACACCTTCAGGTGCTCAGTCTGTGATGGAATGGGTTCGTTTACACCACGAATCTGTTACTGGTAGAGACGGTTACTCAGATTTTTATAAAAAAGATCTTAAATTTAACGTATTAGGTCCTGTAGGAGATGTAGTTTCTGAATGGATACTAAAAGGTGCGTTTATTAAAGAAGCTAGCTTTGGAGATTATAACTGGGATACAGTTGATACCGCTATTGAATTATCAATGACAGTTGCTATTGATTACGCAGTATTAAACTTCTAAGAAGATTTAAAATACTTTATAAAGGAGCTTGGCTATGCCAAGCTCTTTTTTTATCTTGGGATTACTGCGAGGTAAATTCTTTAGCATAACATTTATATACTATGGAAATAACATCATTTATTTTGGGTGTACTTGCTGTTATAGCGCTAGCTATGGTTGCGATTACGTCCGTGAATTACATGACGACCAAAGTCCTTAAAAAGGACATTGATGATTTAAATATTACTTCAAACCGTGGGTTTGAAGATGTTTACAGACAACTTGGGAATGTTAAACAAGAATTACATTCTCGAATTGATACTGTTGAACAAAATGTTGTTCGACACACCGACTCTAGAGTCGATAAACTAGAAAGCAAGATCTATGGTGATCTTGATATAAAGAGACAACAGTCTCGCCAATACTAATTAATTAATCGTTAAAGAATTTACTTTCGCGGTATTTATTTTTGAACAAAGTTATTATAAATAAAAATTATGAATAAATTAGATTTCCCAACTGAAATTATTGACCTCCCTTCTAAAGGTCTTATTTATCCTGAATCAAGCCCACTTTCTTCTGGTCAAGTAGAAATGAAGTATATGACAGCTCGTGAGGAGGATATTTTAACAAACCAATCTTACATTAATAAAGGTGTGGTTTTAGACAAATTACTAGAATCTTTAATTATGACCGAAGGGGTTAGTGTTAGGGATTTACTAATTGGTGATAAAAATGCTCTTTTAGTAGCTGCTCGTGTTTTAGGATATGGTAAAGAATATTCTTTTACATACGATGGAGTTGAAGAAACAGTTGATTTATCTCAATTAGAACCTAAATTTTTACACGAACATTTATTCTCAGCTGGGAATAATGAATTTGAGTATGAATTACCTTCTACAGGAACTAAAATCACTTTTAAACTTTTAACAGGTCATGATGAAATAGCCATTGATAAAGAGTTAGAAGGATTAAAAAAGATTAATAAAAACCACGTACCTGAACTTTCTACTCGTCTAAAATATATGATAGTTTCAGTTGGAGGGGATAATGAAAGAAAAATAGTTAGAGAATTTGTAGATAATAGATTATTAGCCCGTGATTCCCGTTCTTTTAGAGCTTATGCTAAAAGTATCCAACCAGATATAGACCTATCATTTACAACTGATAGCGGAGAGGAGGTCGCTATCCCTATGAATCTTAACTTTTTTTGGCCTGACATCGAGTAATCTAGCAATCACCAGAAGAAATTTATTCAAACAAATACATGAAATAACCTTTCATGGTAAAGGGGGATACACTTGGGACATAATTTACAATATGCCCCTATGGTTAAGAAATTTTACATTTAAGGAATTAAATGATTTTTACGACTCTGAGTCTAAGGCTTATGAGAATGCCACTAAAGGAGAAAATACTACAACTGTTATAGATTCTTCGGGTAAAGTAAAGGCTCCTAATTTTTTACAAGGTAAGTCAAAACCAACAAATACTTCTTATAATACAGGGACGTCAAAATCTTGATGTCCCTTAATATTTATAACAAAACATAGTTAGTAGTGGCTGATAACGAAAACATAAAAAAAATTAGAGAACAAATCAAACTCAAACTTGAAAGTAATGAGTTAGAGAAATATAGTCGTGATTTATATGCAAAAGGTTTAGAAGACTTAGATAAAAAAAATGCTAAAGAAACGGAGTACCAATCCCTCCTGAAACAAACAAAAGTTGCCTTAGACGCAGTTTCACGCAGTGCTGATTATGTTGCCCAATCATTCTTTGATTCTGTTAATGATTTAACTAAAACTAATAAAATCTTAGTTGAACAAAGACAAAATCTAAATAAATTATCTAGAACAGCTAGAGATCTTCTAGATATTAGAAGTGGTGAAGCTACAGTAAATGATAAAATTCTTAAGAAAAAACGCGAAGAAATTCGTTTAGGGTTAAGAAATTTAAAATTCTTAAAACAAGCAGCTAAAGGTGATGAAGCAAAGCAAAAAGAGCTTCAAGATCAAATTAATGCTGTTAAAGAGTTAGAAGGGGTTTATAATTCTATTCAAACTACAGTAGATAAAACCAATAAATCCTTAGGAGCTATCCCAGCTGTAGCTGCTGGTATAGACTCAGCATTACAAAAAGCCGGACTCCCCGCGCTAGGTTTAGCAGATGCTTTAGAAAAAACCCACATGGCTGCCCAAGAGGCTGAACAGATAGGTGGGGAAGCAGCATCACAATTTGATGCTATGGGTAATTTTGCGGGTAACGTAAAAGATAATTTAATGGAAGCTTTAACCCCTGCTAATTTAATACAATTTGCTTTTGTTGAAATTGTGGGTGCTATGGTTAGTATGGATGCCCAAACTGCAAAAATAGCTAAAAACTTTGGTATCTCATACACCCAAGCTGGAGGTATCAATGAAGAAATGACTGATGCTGCGGCTCAATCCTATATACTCAGTATTACAACAAAAGATTTAGGGGATGCCTTTGTAGCTATTAATAACCAATTTGGAACTTTTGCCTCACTTTCTGAAGAAACCCTAGAGACTTTTAGTAGGTTAACTGAAGAGGCTGGATTCAGTCAAGAAGCAGTTTTAGCTTTAAATAGAAATACATATCTTACTAACCAAACCTTAGAAGAATCATCTGCTGAAGTGATGGGGCAGGTAGCAGCTTTTAATGCTATGAATGGTACAGCCTTTAACCAAAAGGAGATTATGGAAGGTATTGCTAAAGCATCAGCTGCTACTGTTTTATCTTTAGGAGGTTCATCTGATGAATTAGCAAAAGCAGTAATGGCAGCTAAATCATTGGGGCTTGAATTATCGGAATTAGAAAATATAGCTAATAGCTTAGTACAATTTGAATCGTCTATCTCTAATGAATTAGAAGCAGAACTTTTAATTGGTAGAGACTTAAACTTAGAAAAAGCAAGATTATTAGCTTTAAATAATGATATAGCAGGAGCAGCTGAAGAAATAGCTTCCCAAATAGGTTCATCTGCTGATTTTACTAAAATGAATCGTATCCAACAGGAGGCTTTAGCAAAAGCGGTTGGTATGACTAGAGATAGTTTAGCAGATTCTTTAATACAACAAGAAGTCTTTAATCAACTATCAGGGGTAGCAGGCGATACTGCTAAAGAAAGATTTGATAATTTAGTAAAAGAAGTAGGTTTAGAGGAAGCTAAAAAACGTATAGGAGATGAAAATCTAGCAAATAGTATGGCTAGTGAAAGTATCCAAGAACGCTTTACTAATTCCATAGAGAAAGCAAAAGAAATATTTGTTGTTATAGGTGAAGCATTACTCCCAATAGTATCTGTTATAACAGATGTGGTAGGGGGTATAGCTACATTTATAAGTAAATTTTCTGGAGTAATTAAAGTTGCAACTAAAGCATACTTAATATTTAAAGGTATACAGTTAACCATGAAAGGTATTGTAGCCACTACAAAGTTAATAAATGCAATAAGAGCTAAAGGCTACGCACAAGCTAAACTTGCTCAACTTTTAAATAAAGCTGGCCTAGTTACTGACAAACAAAAATCAACATTTGCTGGGCGTATTACTTATTTTAAAAATAAAGAAGCAGGATTAAACAAAGTTAATTTAATTACAGAAAAAGCCTCATTAGTTAATGTTTTAAAGAAAGGTATCTTAGAAAAGAAAAATACCTTTCAAAAGAGTTTTCAAAATGCTTTAGGTAAGACAGAAATAGCTCAAGAAGGGATTATTCAAACCTTTAAAAAACGTGGATTTTTATTAGGGATAAAAGATATTGCCCAAAGAGGTATAAAATTAGCTCTTGCTACCGCTACAGCTATTGCAGAAGTGACTGGAACGTCCGTTGCTACTTTAGGTATAGCTGCTGCTGTAGGTTTAGCAGCTGCCGGTGGTATTATTGCTATGTTAAATAGTAAGAAAAGTCAAGCAGTCCAAGCTAATGACCTATTCTCCCCAGGAGATGGAAGTAATGGTTATGGTAAACGAACTTTACTAAGCCCAGAAGGAACTTTTTCTTTAAATAATAAAGATAGTATTATAGCAGGTACTAATCTAACACCCCCACCACCTTCAACTTCACAAGCTGTAGTTAATGCCGAACAAAGAAAAACAAATATGTTATTAGAAAGGCTAGTAAGCAAAGAATCAAATGTATACATGGATAGTGATAAAGTTGGTATGGCTTTTGCTAAAAACGGATAATTTTTAATATTTATAATAAAATACAACACATTATGAGTTTAAAAGATCAATTAACCCAAAAAGGTTCATCTTATACTAAGTATAATGGTGGCTCTCCTACTACTAATATAGGTGCTACTAAGCAATCTGTATTACACGCTGATGGTGGTACTGAAGAACATGGATACTCTACTAGCGGTAACTTCTTTTCAGATGTAAACGCATCAAGTAATTCTTATGACAATGGTTCACCTGGTACTTTCCCACTCCCACGTCCTTCAGATTTGGATATGGCTGGTGGTGCTAAGATTAATGAACCAAAGTATAATCATACCCAAGCTTATGACCCTAGACAAGGTCAGCAATACGACGATAAAGGACCAGTTGACGGACGTTACTAAGTAAATGCCTTTAGTAGATTTAACAACCAACCTTAAATCCCTTAAGTATGGAAGGGATACCACTAATGGTGGGTCTAGTGGAGAACCGTTTATAACAAAAGATATAAACGGTTTAACCATAGAAGATTTAGGCCGCACGGGTGGCTCTGACCTACTTATTCGAGGAGGTTTTTTACTAGGGGATAGAATTACTGATGATGTAAAACGTATAGGAAAATATCTTTCTACTCCTGAAGGTTTACTTTGGTCTACTACACAAAATGTTTTATCTGCTAGTGGAGTCAGAATCTACGGTGGATATCCAAAATTAGCACAGGCTGCTAATATTTTTAGATTAAATGATGGTACTTATTTACCTACCTCAACATTATTACAATTAGCAGCAAATCCTTTTGGAGGTCATTTAAATAAACAAGGAACAGACCCAACAGGTTTATCTGTATTGGGTCGTCCTGAATATGTTAAACTTCAAAGAGATTTAAATACAGCAAATTTAGTATTAGGCGGGGATTTTGAATTAAATCGTTTATTAAAACTTAGAAAAGAACACATTACTGGTTTTTCTAATGGTCCCCTTTACTCTTATTTGGGGGGTCCTGGAGCTGGTAAATTAGTAGGAGGTCTAGGAAAAACAGATATTAGATTTGCGGACCAAAGAACTCCAACGTATCAAAGACTTAATGATTCTTATTTCCAAACAACATCTAAAAATGCATTTTCAAAGTTTGTTAAAACTACTTTATCTTCAAATTTAATAGAAGTTACAACCTATGGTGTATCATCTGCTTATGGTTTAAATCCTGAAATTAATAATTTAATTTCTAGAGGTAATGGTCTTACAGGAACTGGAAATGGTACGTTTGGTCAAAGTGTTATTAATCCTAATTACTTCCAAAACACTCCTTTAAATGAAGGAAACCTTGTAGATAGATTTGCAGCCCGGAATCTACTTGACCTTAAACTTGGAAATATTGAAGATAAGTACGTTAGAGGGTATAAAAAGGAATATAAAGTTAATTCATCCCCTGAATTTGGTCCCAAACAATTTCCATCTGATTCACCTATACCTACCCCAGATCGTAGATTCAATGACCCAGATTACAGAGATTCTTACTTAGATCAAGCTAAAACTCAAGGGGTATCTAGTAAAACTACTTCAACTTTAGCTCCTGATAATTTTACTGCTCCTACTGATATAAATAATGGGGTAGATGGTAATAATACTATAAGTGAACAGGGTCAAAAGAACCCTAATTCCTACCCAACCCAAAAAACATATCCAACACCCCCCACAGAAAACTTAGAGGGTGTTACTGAAGATTTTAATAAATCTTTCAACCCAGTATTTGGGGATATTCAGAATACAACACCTAGTCCTTTTGAACAAAACAAAAATGCTGTAGAATCAGGGGATGATGCTACTTTAGATCAAACTGAGTTATATCAAGCTGCTGATGCTACTAGATCTTCTACTACTATTATTGATTTTAGAAGAAGAGTTAAAAAGAAAAACACCCCAGCAGCTAGAAAAAATGGAGCATTAACTGATTCTTTAAATTGGGATGATAACATTGATAAACAAATAGCAACCAGAGTTGGATTAGGGGACCCAGGTAACCCAAATATTGATAGAAGTGATTATACTAAAGGTGGTGGTGATGCCCGTACAGGGGTAGATAAAATTAATTCTTTATATCTATATAAAAGTGAAAATGTAACTTCTAAACCTATAAAAAACGATTTTGCTAAATTTAGAATAGCTACAATAGATCCTGATAATCCAAAGAAAAAAACGTTTGCCCATTTTAGAGCTTATATTGATGGTATGAGCGATGAATATGGAGCTAGTTGGAATTCTTATAAATATATGGGTAGAGGTGAAGAATTTTTTAATTACGAAGGTTTTACTCGTAACATGAATTTAAATTGGACAGTGTTTGCCCAATCAAAAGAAGAATTATCAATTCAATACCAAAAACTTAATTATTTAGCTTCTACTTTAGCTCCTAATTATAGTAAAGCTGGGTTTATGAGAGGTAATATCCATCAACTTACTATAGGAGCTTATGTATATGAACAACCTGGTATTATTACATCACTTAATTACACTATTCCTGATGAATCTCCTTGGGAAATAGCTATCCCTACAGTACCATCTCAAACAAGTAATACTAGTGGTACTGTATCTTCAGATTCTTCTGTAAAAGAACTTCCACATATGATTAAGGTTCAAATGTCATTTAAACCAATACATAAATTCCTCCCCCAAACTTTGGGAAGTAGTTATGATACGGGTAATCCTAATGGTATATTGGGTAAAGACGCAATTTCTCAACGCTTTATTTCATTAGAAAATGCCTCACCTACAGGGACTAATGATTTATATACAGACGGAATCCCAGATTGGGCATTGGAAAGCAATAAACCAGGTTAATAATGGCTAGATACTCAGATATAAAACAAAAACGTGTGGGTGGTGTTAGAAGTTATAATACCAACGTATACCCCGATATTCCTCGCAGTAATAACGATATATATGTTATTACTACTGAAGGTGATAGATATGATGTATTAGCCTTACAATATTATGATGATCCTTCTTTTTGGTGGATTATCTCTAATGCTAATCCTCAATATATTAATGGAAGTTTATTTCCTCCTATAGGAATCCAATTACGCATTCCAACCGATATTCAAAGTATTTTAAATACTTATAAAAGATCAAATTTATAAAATATGTCAAGTTTTGAAGGAACCAATTTATTAGGGGATGATCATAAAGAATATGTTCGTGATCAAATAATCCAACGTCAATATAGATTAGGTCGAAACCAAAAGACTGCAAATGATGTTGATTGGATAAATGGTAAGACAGCATATTTTAGAATAGCATCTTCAGTAGATATTAAAAATACATCTACTGTAGTTGAAGAGTATACTGATAATGGTACGACCCTTAGACCTGACACAACAGCGGTCCAAGACCAAACGGGTGTTCCCTCAGGTATGATACCTTTCCAATATGATAAAGCATTATTAGAAGATTCTATACCTAGCTCTGGAACCCAAAAAACAAAAAAAACAGTATCAGTTGAAGTACCTCATAAAATTAATGGGGTGCCTGTAGGAGATGCTAGAAGGACACTTTTAGGATTATCTGAAGAGTTTAGGGGTAATAATCTTGCTAAATTTTTAGTTTTACATGGAGGTTCTGAAAAAGCTTTATCAAGTTCTCTTCAAAAACGTTATGGTATAACATCTGATTATACAAATTTCTCAGATAACTTATCAGCTTATGGTTTTAAGGATAAAGATTGGGGTTTTGTAGGAATGCCTGGTATAACTAGTGTAGATGTTAAATCCCGCAATATGGGTTCTTTAAGAGAAGCTTCAGTTTCTCTTAGGGTAAACAGTGCGGCTCAAATAGAATTAATAGATGCTTTATACTTTAGATTAGGGTATTCAATATTTTTAGAATGGGGTAATTCTTCTCATTATGATAATAATGGTAATTATAAAAAAGGAGCAAATATAGATTATAGTTTATTATTTGATTTTTTAGAACCTACTAATGAAATTAAAAAAAACCCTTTAAAATTTTTAGAATTAATAGAAAATGCTAGAGAGGCATCAAACGGAAACTATGATGCTTTATTAGGTAAAGTAAAAAACTTTACATGGGAGTTTAATCCTGCAGGTTTTTATACAGCTACCCTAAGTATTATTTCTTGGGGTGATATTGTAGAATCTTTAAAAATAGATAGCTGGTATGAAGGTGTAAAATCTAGAGAACAACTAGAAAATGATGATGAGGGCGCATCAGAATTCCAAACAATAACCCGAGACAATAAATCAGCTTTAAATAAATTTATACATGAGGCTACTCTACCTAATAATACAGGTGGGATTTCTGGGGGAGTATCATTTGATAATTTCACCCCAACAAAAAATAATTTAATAGCCCGATCAACTGACTTTACAAAATTTTTAGGGATAAATGTAGCCGCAAACCCATCATCTATTCCATTTCCTGAAGTCTCTCCAGTTTTAAAATACAATCGAGAACCAACAAATTCAAACGGAAAAATAATATCAGGATGGGGTTTATTTGGCCCAGAATCAACTCCTTATTACTACCTTCGTTTTGGAGATTTATTAGATTTTATTAAAACTAAACTTAATTTGTTTACAGGTGAAGATTTAGAAATAGAAATGATAGATATTAATACGGATCCTGATAAGAATTTTTGTTTTAACCCTGGAACTAATGTTTCAGCTGATCCTTCAAAAGTTATGATTAGAAGAAATCCACCGGGGTTGCTTATATTTATTGAGAATTTTTGGAGATCTATTTGGAATGCAATAGGTATTGGGGGGGATTTAAAGTTTGATAAAACCGGAGTAGTTTATAACCATCCAATCTTTCAAGGAAAAATGAAAGGTGAACAGGGTGATGTAAGTGTTGAGTTAGAAGACTTTGATACTAAATTTAATGGTCAGCTAGCAGGTAATATAATGAATATTTACCTTGAAAAAGAATTTTTATATTCTACTATTGGGGGTTTAAGAGATTCAACAACTGGTAGGGTACCACTTATGAAGTTTCTTAAAGAAATATGTACTGCTATTAACAGTAGTTTAGGAGGAGTTAATCAACTAGATGTACGTGTAAAAAATGATCAAACATTAGAAATATACGATCAGGTTCCATTATTTGGAACTAAAGCCTACCAATCTGAACCTGGATACAAATACCCAGCCACCTTAAATTTATATGGTCTTCCTGGGCAAAGTAATACTGAAGTTGATAGTGATTTTTCTTTTCGTACTACATCTACTCAAGCTGGAAGTTTTGTAACTAATTTTGGGGTTAAAACAGAGATTACAAATGCCTTAGCTTCTACCATTGCTATAGGTGCTCAGGCTAATGGTAAAGTAGCAGGTGAAGATTCTACTTTATTTTCAAAATGGAATTTTGGTTTAGTAGATAGAATTTACCCTAAAAAAGTAGATTCAAGAGCGAAAGAAAATAAAGAAGAAATTGATTACGAAAAAGAAGAATTAGAAGCTTTAACCCGTAAAATGCAACTTTTTTATGGAGATTACCAATTCCAATATCTAACTAATGATGATGGTTTTTGGAAAAATTTTGGAAAAAAATTATGGGTTGGGTTAAGAGATAATCTTACGGTTTACGCTTTTCCTAGAATGAATCCTTCTAGCTTTAGTTCATTCGTTCAACTTCAACAAGATTACTATACATCTTATTTTAAATTCCAACAAAGAACCCAACAAACCCCTAGCAATCAAATAGGAATGATTCCTATTAATATTAATATAGAAATGGATGGTTTATCTGGAATTAGAATATATGACCAACTCCATGTAGATACTAGATATTTACCTAGATATTATGACGATACTTTAATTTTTATTATTAAAGGAGTTAATCATAAGTTTACCGGTAATCGTTGGGTTACAGATATTGAAACTATAGCTCAACCTAAAGTAATTTTTAGTGAATTTAATCCAAAACAAACCCATTCTCCTGAAGATGCTGGAGAGACTACAAATACCACAGATACTAACTCCGATGGTACTTTCCCAGGGGGCGATGGTGAAAATAAAGAAGTTGAAGAAGCCCAAATCCCTAATAGCTCAGGTATAGCACAACCATTATCTTCTTTATTTACTCGAGACTATATAAGTGGTGGTAGGGATGATTATGGTTCTGGGGCTTATGGTGCCTCTAGAGGTACCAGATCCCATAAGGGTATTGATTTATTTGCTGAACCTGGAGATACGGTATTTGCAGCTGTTTCGGGGGTTGCAAAGGCAACTGGCCCCTATTCAAACCCTAGTGAAAAACAAGAAACTATTAATACAGGTGTTAAAATCCTTGGAACAGAAGATTTTAAAGGGTATACTTTCTATAATTTTTATGTAAAACCTCTCCCGGGTATTATAGGAAAAGAAGTTAAAGCTGGAGATCCTATAGGTAAAATGTTAAATCTCCAAACTGTCTATGCAGCCCCTCCAGGAGGTAAACCTATTACAAATCACCTTCATTTCCAAATTGGTAAATCCCGTGGGGGTAACGTAGATGCTGAACAATGGTTAAAAACTAATTTTACATTAAATTCAGGAAATAACAATGAAATAGCATCTTTTCCACCCACACTCACTTCAACAAAAGCATTCGAAACATTAGCTCAAGATTTACAAAAAATCTTTGCATTAAGTGATACTTTTGGTGCAAATGGAAACGCTTTATTCCAACCTTACAAAGGAAAGGTTAATGATGATGAAAGAGGAGCTCAAGGCGAACTTTCTGCATGGTTAACTAGAACAGAGCAAATAGGTGTAATAAATCAATTAGATGGAAGTGATAAAACTGCTTTTGTAGAACAATTTGCTACCCTCCAACGTAAAATGTTGGGTACAGCTGCTAATGATAAAGTTGTTTTCTCACCACCTTCTAACCCTAGTTGGAGTTTAACTATAAATACTGATTTTTAATGTATTTTCCTAAAAATAAAATAGAAACTAATTTATATAGTGATGGAGAACTTGTAGTAAAATCTACAGGTAAAATATATTATGGTCTTTATTTTAAAACTTTTGATGGAGAATATTATACAGGTAAAGAACCCTCAAATTTATCTCAAACACTTTTACTTTTAGGTGATACTGGGGATGCTTTAGATGCAAGACCTGATTATGATTTAAGATTTCTTCCTAAAAACTATAATTATAGTATTTTAACTAACCAACCCATTATTAAAGATAGAATAGAACCTATTCCCTATTACCCTCAACCTACCAAAGAAGATTACGCATTTGGAGAAATTTTTAGGGGTTTTGCTAAAAAACGAAATGAAAATATTTACTATGAAGTAAATCCTTTATCACCCCTTGAATTAATAAATAATCCTATGTATCTTATTTTCTCAATCCCTTGGAAAATTAGTGGGTCCGAAGATTTTGTTAAAGAAAAAAATCAAATAACTGTTAAAGGGTATATGTTAGAGTATCCAATACCTGCTTTTAACCAATTTTTAAAAAACGATTATCTAAAATTTTGGAAACCAAGCTAGTGATTGTATATTCACACTATGTTTTGGTTAGTAGAAGGAAAAGATAAGTTTAAAGAGTTTTGCAATAGAGGTTTTGAGGAAGTGTTTATGGACATTATTCCACTTAACCATTGGCAACATCCTAAAGAAAATTCTATTTGTGCTTTTTACATAAGACCAATTAGAGAGACAAAGGGTTATATGCTACCAATAAATCATAGTGAGTGTTTAAACTTGTTTGAAGATGAGGTGTATTTAGAGTTAAAAAACTTTAAAAAAATATATGTTAGGGATAAGAAAGAATTTCTACATTACACAATTCTAAAACCTTTACTTGATGTTACACTAACACTTCCTACGTATATACCACCTAAAACACAAGCACATAGTTTTATATATAAGCAATACAGCGAGCGCGTAGATACCAATGCTATAGTGCCTATAACCAAGCATTATGAGGTTTGCGAGCAAGTATATGATGATTTAGAGCACCGCATTAATCAACCGGTAAACAACTTTTATAACAACAAGGCTACTTTAGTATTTAATGCCATAGAGCGCAATGGTATAAAAATAGATAAAAATGAGTTTGAAAAACATTTCCACCCAGTTGAAAACGATGTTGTATACACTAGTTACAACTATAAAACGCTTACAACAAGGCCTTCGAACAAATTTGGAGGGGTTAATTACGCGGCACTTTCACATAAAGACGGGTCCCGAAAAAGTTTTATCCCACGTAATAATAAGTTTGTGGAATTTGATATTAGTGCCTATCATCCTACTTTGGCTGCTATGCTTGTTGATTATGACTTTGGCAGCGGAGATATTCATCAAGCCTTTGCGAAGATGTATGGTGTGGGTTACAAAGAAGCAAAAGAATTAACATTTAAACAATTATACGGAGGGGTGTTTAAGCAATACCGCGATTTACCATTCTTTAAATTAACAAGTTCGTATATACAGATAATCTGGGACGAATTTCAAAAAGAGGGTAAGCTATTGTGTCCTATATCTAATTATGTTTTTGAGAAGAATAAACTTGAGGACATGAACCCACAAAAGTTGTTTAATTATGTTTTACAAAACATGGAAACAAGCGTGAATATTGAAATATTATTTCGTATATTCAATGTATTGAAAGGTAGGAATACCAAATTGGTACTCTACACATATGATTCGTTCTTATTTGACGTTGATGAGGGGGAAGAGGATGTGCTAGATACAATAAAACAGGTTTTTAATAAATTTAAGTTACGAATAACAGAAAAAAATGGAACTAACTACAACTTTGAGTAGTCCCTCAGATATTTATACGTCAGATTACGATTTTGTAACTGACGAATTAAATACTAGAGACTTGAATAATAAGTTATTTTGCACCTTCACTACTCGTGAGGGCCTAAAGAGTTTGGTCACTGACCTTACCTCCCAATACGATATTATGTATAATAAGATGTTTGTCCTTGAGATCAAGGATAGCAATGAACTTGTTATTACATATAATGTAGATCAGGGCAATGTAAACAGCATTCCAGCAAATACTATTCTAGTACATAGAAAAAAAGAATCAAACACCCTTTATACTATCAACGCCTTAAATGAACTTATTAAGTCATTAAATGGTGGTGTTGTAGATAGAAGGTATAGAGTAGAATGGATGCATTATCGCAACACCATTTTATTAACCCAACAATCAGACCTAAAATTACTAAAAACTAAAATTTACGAAATAATTGAACTTTAAGTTTGGAATTTGTAGATGGGTTTTGTATATTGGGTAAAAGTTATAATAATAAATAGTTTTAATAATGGATTTAGACGTAATCAAACAACGTTTGAACGCTTTGGAGAAATCATCAAGCAACTCAAACAACGGTGAGCGCCGACAGCTCTTCTGGAAGCCTGAAATAGGCAAGCAAACAATTCGTATTGTACCTTCGAAGTTTAACCCTAAAATGCCATTTACCGAGATGTTATTCTATTACGGTATTGGTGTTAATGTTATGCCTTCACGTACTAATTACGTAGATGAAAGTGGTGCTACTTTAAAGGACCCAATTATTGAATTTACTAAACAACTTCGCCAAACTAGCGAATCTGAGAATTGGAAATTAGCTAAAAAGCTTGATCCTAAGGTTCGTTACTTTGCTCCAATCGTAGTTCGCGGTCGTGAAGATGAAGGTGTTAAGATATGGCAATTTGGTAAAGAATTGTATGAAACATTCCTTCAACTAGCTGTGGATGATGAAGTTGGTGATTACACTGATGTAGCATCAGGTCGTGACATCAAGCTAGTAACTGTAGGTCCTGAAGTAACAGGTACTAAATACAATCGTACTACAGCTTCCCCATCAATGAAAGTAACTCCACTTTTGGATAGTGCTGATAAAGTAGAAGCATTACTAGAGGATCAAGTTAATCCTAAAGATTTGTTTAAGAATCGTATTGTAGATTATGATCAAACCAAACAACATTTGGCTTCATGGTTAAACCCTGAAGGATCAGCTCAAGAAGGTGATATTATCGATGAAGATAAAACACCAGCAAACAATAACTATTCAATGAACACTTCTAATACTCAAGTAAAACAAACCAAGCTAGATAAGTTTGATAGTTTGTTTGATGAAGATAAGGATAATGACTTGCCCTTCTAATTATGGCTAAGAAAAAAGTAAGCAAATCACTCTCGGCGGCTATGTCCGCCGAGATTAAATCCAAGTTTGATCTTAACAGCTTTAAAGACAAAAAAGGTCTAGGAGGTAATGTTAAGTTTAAACAACAAAAATGGATTCCACTCTCTGATGCTTATCAATCAGTAACATCAGTTCCCGGTATCCCAATGGGTCACGTTTGTTTATTACGTGGTCATTCGGATACAGGAAAAACTACAGCTATGATCGAAGCAGCTGTATCAGCCCAAAAATCAGGTGTCCTTCCAGTATTCATTGTTACTGAGATGAAATGGAATTGGGAACATGCTATGCAGATGGGACTTGATGTTGAAGAAATTTGGGATAAAAACACTGGTGAGTTACTAGACTACCAGGGTAACTTTATTTATGCAGATCGTGAATCACTTCATACTATTGAGGATGTTGCTGGTTTTATTCTTGATTTATTAGATGAACAAAAGAAAGGTAATTTACCTTATGACTTATTATTCTTATGGGATAGTATTGGTTCTATACCTTGTCAAATGTCTGTTGAAAAGAAAAAGAATAATAACGAATGGAATGCTGGTGCCATGTCAACCCAGTTTGGAAATGTTGTTAATCAAAAGATTGTAATGTCTCGTAAAGAGTCATCTCCTTATACTAATACATTAGTTTGTGTTAATAAAGTATGGACTGCAAAGGCTGAAACACCTATGTCTATGCCTAAACTAATGAATAAGGGTGGATTTACAATGTGGTATGATGCAACTTTTGTTATTACTTTTGGTAATATTTCAAATGCTGGAACATCTAAAATCAAAGCGATTAAAGATGGTAAACAGGTTGAGTTTGCTAAGCGTACGAATCTTCAAGTAGATAAAAACCATATTAATGGTATTACTACAAGGGGTCGTATTATTATGACACCTCATGGTTTTATTGAGGACAATGATAAATCACTCAAAGCCTATAAAGATAGCCATTCTGCTGAATGGGTTAAGATTTTAGGGGGTGGAGATTTTGATATTGTAGAAGAAGCAGATATAGCCGAATCACAAGTAGAATTCACACAAGAACCCGATTAAAAATGGACAAAAAGGATTTATTAAGTCTCCTTGACAATCTGTCAGAGGAGCAGGAGGAAACTACCTTTAATAGAAATAGCAGAGTATTATTAATCGACGGTCTAAATCTATTCTTTCGCAATTTCGCAATGCTCAATATTGTAAATTCTGATGGAGTTCACATTGGGGGTTTAGGAGGATTTCTTCGCTCTTTAGGAACTTTAGTTAATCAAATCCAACCAACATCCATTTATATTGTATTCGATGGAGAAGGTTCAACCACTAACAGGAAGAATCTTCTCCCCGAATACAAGGGTGGCCGTCATCTTAGTAGAATTACTAACTGGGATACTTTTGAAGATTTAGATGAAGAACACGATGCTAAAGTTGATCAAATCGTTAGATTAGTTCAATATTTAAAGTGTATTCCTGTAAAAACAGTAGCATTAGATAAAGTTGAAGCTGATGATATTATTGGTTATTTAAGTAAATACATCACTAAACAAGACCCTGAAAACAAAGCATTTATTGTCTCCAGTGATAAAGATTTTATCCAACTAACAGATGACCAAATCACGGTTTATCGTCCTATTGAAAAAGATTTCTACACTAAAGAAGTAGTGATGAAAAAATTTGGGGTGTTAGCTGAAAATTTTATTGTATATAAAACCCTAATGGGTGATGCTTCAGATAAAATCCCAGGTATTAAAGGGTTAGGTGAAAAGAAACTTAAAAAACTATTCCCAGAATTAGGAGAACGTATTGTTACTTTAGAGGATATCATTGAGTCCTCAATTGAAAAGTATAAAGAACATACTATATACTCTAGGGTAGGGCTAGATGCTGATATTTTAAGACGCACCTATAAAATCATGGATTTACATAATCCTATGATGGATGATTTAGAAAAAGAATATTTAAGAGACTTAGAATCTTCAGATTTCCCAGTGCTTAATTCAGATCTTTTTCTTAGATTATATGCTGAAGATGGGTTGAGACATTTAATCAAAAATGTTGATTACTGGATTCAAAACACCTTCAAAGATTTAATTAGTTTTAATAAATAAGTTATATGACTCTTAATAACCTCAATGCTTATGGTCCTGGATTTCAAGTTAAGGTTCTCTCTTCATTATTAAATAATAAGGAGTTCTTAATTAATATCCATGACATTTTAAGCGAAGAATACTTTGATAATCAAGCTCACAAATGGATTGTGGGGGAGATATTGAAGTATTATGACAAATACCATACAACACCTACACTTGAGGTTTTAAAAGTAGAGTTAGCCCGGGTTGAAAACGAAGTATTACAAGTATCAATTAAAGAACAACTTAGAGAAGCAGTAAATCCTCGAGATACAGACTCAGGATTTGTAGAAGGAGAATTTTCATCTTTTTGTAAAAACCAACAACTTAAAAAAGCATTATTAAGTAGTGTAGATTTACTTAAAGCTGGTGATTATGATTCTATAAAAACTATGATCGAAAATGCTCTAAGAGCTGGGCAAGATAAAAACTTGGGTCATGAGTATATTAAAGATGTTGAAACTCGTTATAGAGTAGAACAAAGAACAGCAGTCCCAACCCCATGGCCTGATTTTAATAATCTATTGCAAGGTGGTCTGGGCAATGGAGATTTTGGTCTTATATTTGGTAACCCTGGGGGTGGTAAATCTTGGTCACTTGTGGCATTAGGCGGACATGCTGTGAAAATGGGATACAATGTGTTACATTATACTTTAGAGTTAGGAGAAGATTATGTAGGTAAACGATATGATGCTTTCTTTACTAAGATACCAGTAGGTGAAATAAGTGTTCATAAAGATAAAGTATTAGAGATGGTTGAAGAACTTCCAGGAAAACTAGTAATTAAAGAATTCCCGACAGGTAAAGCGTCTATTTCGACAATTGAATCTCATATTACTAAATGTTCTGATTTAGACATTAAACCTGATTTAGTTATTATAGATTATGTCGATCTACTCCGCTCAACTAAAAATTCTAAGGAACGTAAGGACGAAATTGACGATATTTATCTAAGCACTAAGGGATTAGCTCGTGAGCTCAATATTCCCATCTGGAGCGTCTCTCAGGTAAATCGACAGGGAGCTCAAGATGATATTATTGAAGGTCATAAAGCAGCTGGCTCTTATGATAAAATGATGATAACTGACTTTGCTGCGTCTCTTTCCCGTAAGAAAGAAGATAAGGTAAACGGAACTGGTAGATGGCATATTATGAAAAATAGATATGGCATGGATGGTATTACCTTCGGTGCTAAAGCTGACGTTTCTACTGGCACATTTGAGATTATTCCTGAAGAGGAACTCGAATCCGTTGTCCCAACGCAAGCTCCGTCATATATAAATGAAGGTTCCAACAACTTTAGTGTAAGCACCCGTGAAAGTGCTGCTTCATTTTTAAACAATATTTAAAAAAAATTAAATGGCTAAAAAAGACCTATTAAAAGAACGCATTGTATATAAACCATTCGAATATCAGGAAGCTGCTGATTATTGGTTAAAACAACAACAAGCACATTGGCTTCATACAGAAGTCCCTATGATGAGTGACATTACAGATTGGAGCTCAAATTTAAATGAAACAGAAAAAAATATTATTGGGTCTATCCTTAAAGGATTTGCCCAAACAGAAACAGTTGTAAACGATTATTGGTCAGGATTAGTAACAAAATGGTTCCGTAAACCAGAAGTTATTATGATGGCTACAACTTTTGGCGCGTTTGAAACAATACACGCTGAAGCATATTCACTATTAAATGAAACACTTG